>Ga0228536_1000103_pt1 | contig 212910 bp, 180 predicted proteins | sample SJ1Smetagenome_FD_168611 | JGI IMG/M metagenome (GOLD analysis project Ga0228536, IMG submission 168611) | Enriched culture of PCE-dechlorinating microbial communities from Ithaca, New York, USA - SJ1.S | ecosystem: Engineered > Modeled > Simulated communities (microbial... > Unclassified...
TCAGTATTGCCCATAATATGCGAAAATTGGCAGCCAGGTAGGCTACCAATTTTTTGTTTTTTCGTTTTTATTCGATTTGCTGCTAATTTTTGGGGCTGTTTCCAAATTCTTTAGAGACAGCCCCTCTGTCCTAAAAGGGGAGGATTCTACTTCTCGCCGGGCAGCGCCTGGACAATTTGCGACAACTGCTTGCGGTAGGCATCGTAGGCGCTTTGCCCCTGCGGGGTGAGTGACAGTAATGTTTGCGGCAGTTTCCCGCGAAAGGTTTTCTGGATGTTGATGTATCCGGCGGCTTCCAGTTTGGAAAGGTGCGCCGACAGGTTGCCGCGTGTGAGGCCGGTGTTGTGCATCAGGAAGAGGAAATCGGCTTCATTCACGGTACTCAAAACGGTCAGGATCATCAGGCGCGCCGGTTCGTGGATCATGCGGTCCAGATCAGCCATTTTTTGCAGTTCAGGGTGTGTCATCATTCCTCCTCGATGGAATGGCCGTCATCTAAAATTTGTTCCTCGGGTTTATGTGGAGTGGTGTTTTGCAAGAAAATTGCCAGGGTGAGCGCACCTGAAAACAGCCAGATGATCGCCTCGCCGATGAATACGGCTGACATGGCCAGGGTCATGTTGAGGTGCAGTGTGGGGATGATGAATCCCATGGCAACGCAGGCCGCCCCGATGATATGGAAGCGCAACAGGCCAAAGCGAAAGCCCAGCCAGACCGCCATCACGCCGAATACGACACACATAATAATCGGCAGCAGGTATTCGGTGGAAGGATTGCTGGCGATTAAACCGGCCACACCGCCCACCACCACGCCAACCAGCATCCCGCGCAGCGCGCGCGCCCGGCGCGATTGCGTTGACGGATTTTTACGGAACGAGGCATAGCCAATGCGGGGTTGCGTGATGCGCTGTTTAAGGTAGGCAATGCCTTTTCCCATGCCCCAGAACGCCAGCAGGATGATGCTGAGTTGGATAAGGGGGATGACCATGCCCAGGCGGGTTTCCAGTTGCAATGCCTCAATCAGGTAATAATATATCCCGATCAGCACGCACAGGCCGGCGAAGCCCAGGTCCCACAGGCCGTCTTCAAACCACGAGCGCTGGGTGCGTTTCACTGTTTCATGAATAGATTGATTGTTCATTTCTTTCTCCAGTACATATAAACTAGTTTGTAATACAAACTTATTTATATTATATAAACATATGGAGAATTGTCAAGAGGAAATAGCACAGATCTTTTAATTTGGGGCCTTAAGCCCCTTGTTACAGCCTCCTGTCATATCAGATTCCATACAAAATCGATCTCCCATCTGCCCTTGACAGGGGCGCAAAAGGGGGCTTATACTTGCGACCATTCAAAACAGGATCAATCATTTTATGATTTCAACCACCCGCTATTTTGCGTTCTCCTTTTTTTACGGCATCCGGAACCGGACAGCCGAAGGCGGCGCTTAAGCGGGAATAAATCACCCCAAGGATGTAATGAGCGAGACGCCCCCGGCGTCTCGTTTTTTTGTTTTTATTATTCATGTGCAGATGGAAAAGAGGAGCGTGTAAGATGGTCATTATTATGAATGTGGAAGCCACCCAGGAACAAATTCGCAAAGTCATTGATAAAGTGGAAGCCATTGGCTTCACGCCGCATCCCATCCAGGGCAGCGAGCGGGCGGTGATCGCGGTAATCGGCGACAGCCCCATCCTGGAGCAAGATAAGTTCACCTACCTGCCGGGGGTTGATCGGGTGATGCCCATCTCGCGCCCATTCAAAATTGCCTCGCGCGAGTTGGTGCCCGACAGCGCCGCCAATGTGCTCTCGCACACCGGGCTGGGTGGCAATGATTTGCTGATCATTGCCGGGCCGTGCGCGGTGGAAAGCCGCACGCAGCTTCTGGAGACAGCCCAGGCGGTGCGCGAGGCCGGGGCGCATGCCCTGCGCGGCGGGGCGTTCAAGCCGCGCACCTCGCCCTATGCTTTCCAGGGATTGGCGGAGAAAGGGCTGGAGATACTGGCGGAAGCGCGCGAACTGACCGGTTTGCCGGTGGTGACCGAGGTGATGACGCCTGAAAAGGTGAAAGTGGCGGCTGAATATGCCGATGTGCTGCAAATTGGGGCGCGCAACATGCAAAACTTCGATTTGCTGCATGCCGTGGGTGAAATTCAGCACCCGGTGCTGCTCAAGCGCGGCATGTCATCCAGCATCAATGAACTGCTCATGTCAGCCGAGCATATCCTGTCGCACGGTAATTACAATGTCATCCTGTGCGAGCGCGGCATTCGCACCTTTGAAACCGCCACGCGCAACACCACCGATATCAACGCGGTGCCGGTGCTCAAATCTTTGACCCATCTGCCGGTGATTGTCGATCCCAGCCACAGCACGGGGCACTGGGAATATGTGACTGCGGTGGCGCGAGCCGCCATTGCCGCCGGCGCCGACGGGTTGATTGTGGAAGTTCACCTGAACCCTGAAGAGGCGTTGTCTGACGGCGGGCAGTCGTTGAAACCCGAACGCTTTGCCGAACTGGTGCAGCAGGTGCGCGCCATTGGCGAGGTGCTTGGACGCACGGTGCCGCCCAGCCCGGCAGCCTTTGCCCTCAGGGCGCAGCAGTTGAACATGGCACAACCCGCCTGGGCGGGGTAGGTTGGTGGTTGTGGAACCACAGATGACCGCGGATAAATGGCTCACACGCATTTTGTAGTCGCGGTTTCAGCCGCGCGAGCAGGTGTGAGAAATCGCAAGCCTGCAGCAAACGGCTGACGCCGTTACTACAAGGATGGTGTCTTGTAGTCGCGACTTCATTCGCGCGAGCAGGTGTGAGAAATCGCAAGCCTGCAGCAAACGGCTGACGCCGTTATTACAAGGATGGTGTCTTGTAGTCGCGACTTCAGTCGCGCGAGCAGGTGTGAGAAATCGCAGGCCTGCAGCAAACGGCTGACGCCGTTACTACAAGGATGGTGTCTTGTAGTCGCGACTTCATTCGCGCGAGCAGGTGTGAGAAATTGCAGGCCTGCAGCAAAGGGCTGACGCCGTTACTATAAGTGGTAAGTCACAGGGCGGCTTGAAAAAGCCGTCCCGTCATTTTTATTGCGGCTTGATGGGTGTGGGCGGGTTGAAATAACTGTAGGTGGCGTGGGAGATATCTGAAACCATCACATTCACCGGGTCGAAGATCAATCCCACCTTGCGGTACAGGAAGATGACCATCACATAATCGCTGCCGGGTGAAAAAACAATACCCATGTCGCCAATGGCGTGCAGCAGCCCGTCATATTCGATGATCCAGCCGTGCTTGGTGGCCAGGCGGGTGCCTTCGGGCAGCCCTGCCTGGATGAGCAGCGAGATGCGGTTGAGAGCCAGGTAATCGATCATGCGTTGACATTTTACCTGCGTGATTTCATCGGGAAATATCAAGGGCAGCGAGCCGCCGCCGTGGTTGGCGCATTGATAAACATCATCCAACATCATGCCCATATCCACCGGGGTGGTCTGGTTGTACACGTCGGGATCGGTGGAAATGTCTGTGCGGGTGTTGGCGGGGGTTCTGTAGCGCCGCAGCAGGGGGGCGCCAATGTAAAAATTGCCCGCCAGGAAGGTGTTTTCAAAGCCCATTCTCTGCAAATCGTCGGTAATGTAAATCGGCCCCAGGTTACGGTCAAGCACGCGCGCCATCAAGGCATCGGCGGCGGTGTTCTCCGACTGTTTAATCATGAGTTGCATCAGTTGATCAATATCTTCGGCCGGCGGTTCGGGCTGGCGGCGCAGAATTGAGATCATGATGGGAATTTTGATGGCGCTGGCGCCATTGAAAGCAATACCGGTGGGCAGTTCGTCGGGCGGCAGGTAGGCGAAGCTCAATTCTTCGCGCGTCTCCAGGTCGAGGATATAAATTTCGGTCAGCCCGTCGTACCTGGCCAGGTCAATGGTCTGGCGAATCAGCACCTTCAAGTTCTCCATCAACGGCGGCGGCGGTTCAACGGTTTCGATGGGCAGCTTCACCACGCGCTTGTTCGGCGAGCGCAAGGCTGCTTCGATCAAGGTCACGGCGGCATCCAGGTCAACCTGGCGGCCAATGACGCCGGGTTTAAACGATGTCATCCCCGGCGACGGAACGGGCGCCACGGCGGGGGCATCATAGCGTGCACAGATTTCTTGCTGCAAATACAGGCGCAACCTCTCTTCGGATATGTCGGCTTGCAGCGGCACACTGGCGGCCTGTGGCATGCGGTTCCACAGGAAGTTCCAAAACCCCGCCAGGAAAGGCGGAGCAATCTTCTGCGCGCCGGCCTCTTGCAGCATGGCATTCATGTGCAGGGTGAAACCGGCGTCTTCGGGCTGCATGTGGATGACGTTGTCATCATAGCGCAGTTCCACGGGGATGCCGTAGGCTTCGCGCAGGCGTTGTTGTGCACTGTTGTAGTTCAAATAGGCGATGGAAACGCCGCCAATTTGCGCCCCGGCCGGAAAATTGGCATAGACGCGCGCATAGTTAACCAATTGAATGCCGGTGATCAACAGGGCGGCAAAGACCAGTTGAAAGGCAATCCAACGATAAAAACCCGGAAGCGGTTTTCGTCCTTTGAAAGGTGTTGGCGGCGGTTGCGAGCTTAATGGATACATAATTTAGCAAAAAAGTGCGCTTTCAAACCATTATGCCTGAAATTGCCACAGGAGGCAATGTCAACAAAGGATACCATCAAGATAAAAATGGGTGGAATCAAGAAGAAAAAATATAATCGTCGCGGACGGAACGGCGGCGCGCCTGGTGCAGCGCTTCAAGCTGGTGTTTGGTCATGCGTTCGGTGATGATGGTTTTGCGCAGTTCAATCAAGTGGTGCACATGGTTGCGGTGCGCGTCAATCCATTCCAACGGCCAATACATGGGGTGTTGGTCATAATGCTGAGGCGGGTTGACGGCCACAGGTTGCAACCCGGAACTGCTCTGCTCCACACAGGCTGTTTCTTCCACCAGGTTGCCCCACAGCTCGGCCAGAAAGGTTGAGGTGAAACGCTCCAGCGGGTTTTGCAATTTGTGCAGCAGGTCATCTGCCGGGGTTTGAAATTGCAGGGCGGCGTTCAGGTTGGTCACGGCATCCATCAGGAATTGCCCGCCCGGTTGGCTGCGCTGCTGCCACTCCAGGTTGATGCGGTGCGTCCACACCGGCAGCAGAAAGGCGCGCCAGGCCTCGCGGCGGGTGGGGCCGGCTTCCACATCCAGCAGGTGTGCCAGTTCGTGAATCAGGCTGGTGCGCAGCCCGTGTTCACCCAGCAGCACCACGCGCTCCAGCCACGAATAGCCGCCAAAACCTTCCGCTCCGCGCGGCATGGCCTGTGAACGGTTGAGAGGATCGTACAGGATTTTTAGATTGACCGCCGCGGTGATGGCGCGTATGCCGCCGTAGAATTGCTCAGCGGCCTGCATGGATTGTTCCACCGCCTCGCTCACTGCCTGCGGGGCATGGCTGCCGTCAGCCGTGTAGAGAGTGTAGCCGCGGGGTGAAGCTGAATCGGACGACGCGTTGAAATTCATGCGTGCGTGAAAGTGGTTAGTGACAACCCGAACAACCCGAACAACTGCCCGACGAACACGAACTGCAACTTCCGCCGCCGGTGGCGCTGGCGCCTTTTGAGGTGCCGTGCGCGGCAAAACTGGATATCTTCTTGTGTGTGTCGTGGCTGCGGCAGTGCGGGCATTCGGGTTGGGTGGATGATTCGGAAAAACTGAGGCGTTTTTCAAAAGTAGCACCGCAGCCTGTGCAGCGAAATTCATACAATGGCATAGTTGATCAACTCCGTGATGAGACGTTTTATCTACCGCTATTCAGGTGCAACTATACCATGAACTGTTACACCTGGCGCGCTATGAATTCCTGACCAATTGAAGTTTTAATTTGGGTAATAGCGCATGCCCCACTGCACAATTTCAATTATGCCCGGCAGGTTGGCGGTTAACAGGGCAGCAATCAGGATGCCCAGTAGAACCCGGGCCGCCTGTGGCCATTTTTGCAGCAGGGAACAGACAGCCAAAAAGACCAGCGCCACAAAAGCCCATGAGAAATATAGCGCGTAGAGAATCAAATCATTATCTTGTGTACCCCAGCCAATCACACACAGCAGGAGGAAGGAATACAGAACCCAGCCCAGACAGAATTGGGCGAATTTGTTTTTGGCGTTGGTCAAAAAGCCCAGCAGCGCCAGCAGCAGCACAACCACTCCCACCAGGTTTACCGCGGTCACCGGCGCCAGGTGATAGGTTGCATCAATGGTTGCAGCCGGTTTGATAAAACAGGCGGCGGCAAAGTTTAGATATTGCAACAACTTCTCTGCAAAGGTAAGTTTTGCGCCCGTCCAGTTGTTCAGTTGCGTTTGAATTTCTGTGTAAGCGTGAGTGATCAATGGTAGTTGACCAAAGACGATCGCAACTCCCAATAATTTAAGACCAGCCAGGGCAACCTCTTTGAACCAGTCATGGAACTTTCGTGCGTTCGACAGCAGCGGAAACACGATGCCGCTGGTTAAAAGCGAACCAACAGCGCCGATAAAAGGCAGCGTTTTGTTTTTATGATCAGTCAAGCAGGCATAAAAGAAGAGTATTAACCAGAACAGGCTGATGATATATTGCTCGTTTACCAGCGAGAATAACAGGAAAGGATAAGTGGCATTGAACAACAGGAAGAAGGATAGTTTGTATATTGAGGTCAGATTTAACATTCTGCTGATCAAAATAAGCGTAATTTGCAGCAGAATCACCTGGACAATGCTCAGCAGAATGGAATAACCGTTGGGAACAAAGAAGAAAACCCTGGACAGGATCTTCGCCGGAATGGCAAACGGCAGAGCGAAAAGACCGTACAGAGGCTGCTTGATGTTGTTTTTGGGAGAATTGATATACAGGTTTGCGTTGGAGACAGTGATTGAATGGGAATCAGCGTTGTAAACCAGGTCGTCATAGGGCGCGTTGAAAAACACATTGGTCTGGTTGTAGCCCCAGATGATTCCAAGGGAAACAACCAATACACTGATCGCCAGGTAATACTTTTCGGCTTTGTCCAGGCTGTTCAAAAACACCTTGCTGGCGGAGATGGATTGTTCAATCAACCAGGTGAACAACACAAAAATGGCAAAAAAGGAAAGCAAAGCGGCGCCGGCTCGAATGTAAAAATCCAGGGAGAAATCCAGGGGTTTGATAAAACCTTTGTACCCGTGGTAATACCAGGCGACCAGGGAAAAAAGAACGGCAGGCACTCGGTAATGGAGCTGTTTCAAAACATGCTCCACAAAGCCGCGCCGGAAAGCGGCAAACCAGAGTATTCCCAGCGAACCCATGACGCCCGCTGCAGAAATGCATACATGGTCGGCTTCTGCCCTGGTCAATACCCAGGTCATGGTTGCACCCAACAGAATGAATAACCAGTTGAACAGACGAAATTTGTGCGGCACGACCCCGCTTTCCTCCAGCGTGCACGATATGAGAGCATCTTACCACCGTCCGCATTTTTTGAGGATAAATCATTGCATAGTAAGAATAAAGTTTGCTTATTTTAATCCATGCAGCGCCCCAGTTCTTAAATGAAACCGGCGGTCGGTGAACCGCCGGTTTTCTCAAACAGTAACGGGTTGGGAAGGGAAGGAGAGTATTTACACGAATAATCTTTCTGAATTGATCATAACAAATTGCGGGCAGTTGTCCGTTAAGGGGGGTTTAATTACCTGTAAAAAAAGGATAAATTTTATACAAAAGCTCCGACGGGTTGGTAGATGCGCAGGTCAACCAGCGGCAGCATGTGGTGGTTGCGGCGGCTGGCGCGGCTGGTGTCGGTGAGCGTTTTGATGGTGTTGTGATAATCCAGCGCGTTGCCGCGAATCTGGCGCATGGCAAAACGGGTCAGCAGGTCGGCCTGGCGGTTTTGTTTGCGCGGAATCCAGTTCCAGTCGGTGATGCGCAGGCTGCGGCAAAGGCTGGTGGCGCGCTGCTGCATTTTGCGCATGCGCGGGCAGTTGATGGATGCCGTGCCTTTCATTTGCTCGATGACGGTTTTGGAATCGCCCATCACCTTGATTTTTTCATTTCCGGCTCCCATGTCTTTCAGTGCTTCCAGGCCTTCAATCAACGCCAGGTATTCGGCAATGTTGGAGGTGGCGTGGTTGCGCTGGGCAAATCCGCCGTAGCCGTGAGCAATGACTTTCCCGTTCTTATAAATCAGCCAGCCGTAACATAAAAAGCCTGTTTTGGTCACCCTTCCATGGTCTGCATGAACTTCGTGGAACAAGCCGTCGAACTGTAGCGTGTACATACCTGCGATCCTTTCAAGTGGAAAGCTGTGAATGGGGGAACGCTGCACATCGAAAATAAAGACGAACGAGCGCTGCTGGATGGTCGCGCTCGTTCGTCGTGAAGCTTTTTACGAAGGAAGTAGGAGAACTTCGATGTCTTTGAAGTGAATTTTTGTTTCCTGCGGGCAATGTCAGGCGTCTGTTTGGCATAAGCAAATCGGGCAACACCTTGAAATTGTTTTAATTATCATAGCAGGGAATCGCAAACAATGCATTAAGGGCGAATTAAATATGGGTAAAAGCCTGTTTAAATAATTGGACAACGAAAAAAATTGTTTTGTAATAATGACGTCAGCCGTTTATGATGCACAGGGTACTGTGCAAGCCTTCACACGCGACTGAAGTCGCGACTACAAAATGTTGCCCGTAGTAATGACGTCAGTCGTTTTATCCAGGCGCGAAAGTTCCCGATCCAGAAGGTTATAAATGAAATAAAAAGGGGCTGTCTGAAAAGTGGGCAAACACACAGGTTTGCCCCTACCCGTAGGGGGCGACCCATGTGTCGCCCCGAAGATATGGCGATTAAACCATCGCCACGGGTTCTTTTTAGACAGCCCCTTACAGGTGAATTGGGATTACAAAATCACCACCCCGGCGACGGCATCTTCGGCGAAGAGTTTGCCGCCGGCGTATTTGGCGCCCAGGTCGCTGCCCAGGGCGGCGCGGGCTGCAGCGGGCAGTTCATCGATGCCCAGGCGCAGACGCTTGTTGCGCGTGGAGAACACGTCCACATGGTCTTTGGGTACACCCACGGCAAAACCGGCGGCGCCGCCTGCCGACGGGCTGGCTTTGAGGCACTGCACGCCCTGTCCGCCGCGTCCCTGCACGGGGAACTCGTCCAGCGCCACTCGTTTCGCGTAGCCACGCTGGCTGACGATCACCACCATGCCTTTTTTCAATTGAGCCGGCTCGATCACCGCACCGCACACCAGTTGGTCATCCAGCAGCTTGATGCCCGCCACACCGCGCGCCGATGGGGTGGCCTGCGGGTTGACCGCGTTAGCCGGGAAGCGCAGCAGGCGGGCGGGGGTCTTGGCGTCTCCGGCGGTGCAGAACAGGATGTGCGCCTCATCAGAGGCCACGGCGGCAAACAGCACCTCGTCGCGGTTGCCGTTGACTCCGTTCAGCCCGATGATCTGGCTCCACGAGCCTTCCGAACTGTTCAGGCAGTCTTCAATCTTGACGCGTTTCACAAGGCCGTGACGGGTGCCCATCACCAGCAGCAAATCGGGGTCGGCGGCGCCAATGCCCACAATTTGCTCATCCTTTTCCAACCCCAGGGAGTCAAAGTTCACTTTCTGGGGCAGGCGGCCTGCACCGCCGTGCCACAGGCGCCCTTTGCTGCTCACCATCAGTAGCGTCTCGCTGGGCTCCAGGGTGGTTTTCAGCAGCGGCACACTCACGGCGCGGATGGAGGGTTTGCCAGTCTGAAAATTATCGCGGAAGCCTTTGGCATCTTCGCGGTACAGGTTATCCTGGTCGACCACGATCACCTGCGCTTCGGTGGGTGCTGACAACTCGGCCACGGTGACGCTGGCTTCGTGCCCCTCTTCGGCATCGATGATGATGGTACGGCGCGGGTCGGCAAAAGTATTCCTGATCTCCTGCGTTTCAGAGATGACCACATCCAGGCGTTTCTTTTCAGACCCCAGGATGGCTTTTAGTTCTTTAATACGCGCCAGTAGTTCCTGCTCTTCGTCTTCCAGTTTTTTGCGTTCGAGGGCTGCCAGGCGGCGCAGCGGCATATCCAGAATGGCCTGGGCCTGTTCAGGACTCAGTTCCAGCTTCTTCATCAGGTTGGCTTTGGCGGTTTCCACCGTGCGCGAATGGCGGATGATGGCGATCACCTCGTCGATGGCTGACAGGGCTTTGAGCAGCCCCTGCACAATGTGCAGGCGTTTCTCGGCGCGCTCCAGTTGATATTTGCTGCGGCGGGTGATCACTTCCAGGCGGTGCTGGATGAAGATGGTCAGGAAGTCTTTAAGCGTGATGTAATTGGGCGAGGTGACGTTGTTTTCGTCGCGCACCAGCGCCATGGCATTGTATGACAGGCTGGAGCGCATCTGGGTGAAGGTGAGCAGGCGCTCCAACACTTCGCGAGGGTCGGCGCCGCGTGCCACTTCGAACACCACGCGCATGCCCTTGTAGTCTGATTCATCACGCGCGTCGGTCAACCCGGCAAATTTCTCTTTGCTGGCGGCCACGCGCTCAAGGATGGTGTTCTTCTGCACCTGGTAGGGCAACTCGGTGATGATGATCTCTGACTTGCCGCCGCCAATGTCTTGAATGTCGGCTTTGGCCTGCACTACCAGGGTGGCTCTACCAGTCTCGTATCCCTGGCGAATCATATCGGTACGCACACCGTCTTCGGTGCGGTAGCGGTAGAGCAGGCCTCCGGTGGGCAGGTCGGGACCGGGGATGAATTTCATCAGGTCGTCCACGCCGATCTTTTTACGTTTTTCCCAGTTCTGCGCCACGTACATCACCGCGTCGCACACCTCGCCCAGGTTGTGCGGCAGGATGTTGGTGGACATGCCCACCGCAATGCCGGCGCTGCCGTTGAGCAGCAGGTTGGGGAAACGTGTGGGCAGCACCACCGGCTCGTTCAGCGAGCCGTCAAAGTTGGGGCGCCAGTCAACGGTGTCTTCTTCCAGGTTGGTGAGCACGGTTTCGCCCAGGTGGGTCAGGCGGGCTTCGGTGTAACGCATGGCGGCCGCTGAGTCGCCGTCCATGCTGCCGTAGTTGCCCTGCCCGTCCACCAGCGGGTAGCGCATGGAAAAATCCTGTGCCATGCGCACCATGGCGTCGTACACAGCCGAGTCGCCGTGCGGGTGATATTTACCCAGCACTTCACCCACGATACGGGCAGATTTTTTGTGGGGCAGGTCGTGCCGCAAGCCCATGTCGCCCATGGCATACAGGATGCGGCGCTGCACGGGTTTAAGGCCGTCGCGCGCGTCGGGCAGGGCGCGGTCGAGGATGGTGAGGATGGCATAGCGGCGGTAGGCGCTCTCCAAAAAGGTGGACAACGGCTGGCCGTGCGTTTGATTGTCGGCGTTTTCTTCAAAATTAAAGGCGGGTTGATTTGCCATGATTGCTCCAGATGACTGCCGGGTGTGCGGCGCGAGGCGCCGCCGCGGGCAGGTTGTTGTTATTCTTCAATTTCATCCCACGAGATGTTGAGCAGCCACTCTTTACGCGGTCCAACGGCGCTGCCCATCAATTTGTCGATGATGTTATTGGTGCGGTGCACATCGTCCACTTCCACCAAAATCTCGTGGCGGGTGAAATCGGCCAGGGTGACCGGGGCCTCGGCGCCCGCAATGGGGGCTTTGGCTTTGCGTCCGCGCCCGCTGGTGCGCTCTTCGCTGCCGGGCACGGCAAACAGGGTTTCGCGCAATTGGTCGGCGTTCATTTCACCCAGACCTTTGTAGCGTTGGATGGTGTAGTTGCCCTTCAGCGCCTGTTCGGCTTCCAGGCGCTGCTGCTCGTTGTAGGCGTAGAAAGCCTGGTCTTTGGATTTAACCAGGTAGAGCGGGGGCACGGCGATGTAGAGCTTGCCGGCTTCGATCATGGGGCGCATGATGCGCCAGAAGAGCGTGACCAAAAGCGTGGCAATGTGCGCGCCGTCCACGTCGGCATCGGTGGTGATGACCACGCGCCCGTAGCGCATGGCATCCAGGTCGAAGTCGGCGCCAACCCCGGCGCCAATGGCTGCCACAATCGAGGCGATCTCTTGATGCTTGAGCACCTCGCCGAGTTTGACGATTTTGCCCACGTTGAGGATTTTGCCGCGCAGCGGCAGAATGGCGTGGTAACGCGAATCGCGTCCCTGCTTGCAAGAGCCGCCCGCGGAATCGCCTTCCACCAGGAACAGGCCGGTGTGTTCCACCGGCACGGTGGGCGATCCGCCGCGCCGCTGCAGGTCGGCCAGTTTGCCCAGCACAAATTCACCGGCTTCGAGGGCTGATTTTCGGATGACCAGTTTGCGCGCCTGGGCGGCGGCATCACGCCCGCGCGCGGCGGCGGTGGCCTGGTTGACGATCAGCTTGCCGGTGCCGATGTTGGCGGGCTTGTTCAGGTAGTCGCTCAACTTGCCGTAGATGGTCGAAAACACCGGCCCGTGCACTTCGGGGCTGGTGAGGCTTTCTTTGGTTTGCGACAGGAACTGCGGGGTGGAGGTGGTGGTCACTTTGACCACGGCGGTCAGCCCCAGCAGCACATCGTCGCCGCGAATGTCATCGGAGGCTTTGAGCAGCTTTTTGTCGGCAGCGAATTGCTTGATGGCTTTGACCAGCCCGGCTTTGAAGGCGGTGACGTGCGTGCCGCCCAACGGGGTGGGAATGGCATTGACGAAGCTGTAGATTTGCGTCTCTTCGCCGGCGTACTGCATCACGATCTCGGTTTCAACCGTTTCTTTGCCGCTTTCACCCTGAATTTCATCGACTGATTTGAACAGGATGGGTTTGTGAATGGGTTTGCTGTCTTCATTCAGGTATTCAATGTAATCGAGCAGGCCGTTCTTGGAGAAATAGACTTCTTTCTGCGGCTTGGCGCCCTGCCTGTCGGTGAATTCGATGCGCACGCCGGGGTAGAGGTGGGCAATCTGGCGGAAGCGCGCGTCGAGGCGCGAGGAATCCCAGGGCACGAACTTATCGGGTTTGGCCCATTCCATTTCGCGCGAGAACCAGGCGCGGTTGGGGCGAAAGCGCACGAGTGTGCCGCTTTTGGCGTCGGGGTCGGCGTTGACCGGGGTTTTCTTTTTGTTCACCACCAGGGCTTTGGCCAGGTCTTTTTTGCCCAGCTCGAGCTGGGTTTCGGCGTTGATTTCACCCACCAGGGCGTGGTCGGCGTCGGAGATTTGCACGCCGGTGACCGGCACGCCGCCGTTTTCAAAACGCTGGAAGAAGGTGAGACCGTGGCGTTTGACGGTGATTTCCAGGAAAGAAGAGAAGGCGTTGGTGGCTTTCAGACCAATGCCGTGCAAACCGCCCGAAGCGGAGTAGGCCGAGTGGTTGAACTTGCCGCCGGCGTGCGGGCGCACCATCACCTGGGTGAGGGCGCTCATCTCTGAATCTTCCTTGAAATCGACGGGGATGCCGCGCCCGTTGTCACTGACCGTGACGGTGCCGTCTTTGTCGATGTCGATGGAGATGGTGTTGGCAAAGCCGGCCATGCACTCGTCCACCGAGTTGTCCACCACTTCCAGCAGCAGGTGATGCAGCCCGTGCAGGTTGTTGTTGCCGATGTACATACCCGGGCGTTGGCGCACCGCTTCCAGGAAATCGAGTTCAACAATCTGCTCGGCGCCGTAAGAGGTTGAAGTTGTCATGTACGTTCCTTACATTCGAAATCACAGCCGTGAGCGTGAAGCCGGCTGATAATATAGAACAAATGTATTATATATGATTATAGCACGATTTTTTCTAAATACAATTGCGCCAGGGGGCGGCGCAACACCCAAGTATAACAGAATCGCGCCGGTAGGTGAGGCGAATCCGTAGGCTCCGTCCTTAGGGTTTTGAAAACCTTAGGGTGGAGGTACCGGTCAGTATTTTATATTATAACAATGCGTGTAGCCATTTTCCTAAACAAAACCACAATGAATCATACAAAAAAAGTGAAACCCTGAAGATTTTATTGCGTGGAATGTGCCCTCACCCCAACCCTCTCCCGTTGGAGAGGGAGAAACTCGACAAGTATAAGTCTTCAAACAAGAATCGACGCGTGTACGGGCACAGCGCGCCGTGCCCCAACCATTGAGTGGAAGGTCCCTACGTCAGTTTCAACTCATTGCGAATCGCATGCACCGCTTGCGCCAGGCTGCGCATTTTGCCCACGGCGGCATAGCGCGCGGTCTGGCTGTAGCCGCAGTCGCCGGTGACGTGCAGCAGCTCGGGCGGGGCAAACTTCAGGCAGGTGCGCAGGCGCTCCACCAGCAGGTCAACCGGCTCGACCCACAGGTTCTTCACATCCACCAACCCCACGGCAATCGATTTGCCCGCCGCGGCAATCGGCTTGAGCAGCTCAATTTCAGCCAGCTCGCGGCTGGCAAACTCCAGCGCAAACTGGTCAACCCGGGCAGCAAGCAGCGCCGGGAAAAGCGGGGCATAGCTGCGCTGCGCCACCGCCCGCGCCCTGAAGTTGCCAAAGCACATGTGCAGGCTGACGTACACATCCTCCACCCCGTCCAGCGCGGCATGGATCATGTCGATGAACTCGTGCGGCGCTTCGGGATAGACGGCAAAACTGGGCTCGTCGAGCTGAATGAAGCGGCAGCCGGCGGCTGCCAGGTCTTTGATCTCCTGGTTGACAATGGGCGCCAGGGCGCGCGTGACGGCGCGGCGGTTGGCGTACACCTTGCCGCCCTCCAGCCGACCCGCCAGGGTGAACGGACCCGGCAGCGGCATCTTGATGGGCAGGTCGGTCAGGCCGCGCAGGCGGCGGAACTCGGCCAGCGCGCCCAGCCCGTCGGGGGCTGCCAGGGGCGCCGTACAGGTGTAGCGCATGCGCTGGTCATGGGCGGGCGCGCCCAATTTGCGCCGGGCGGGCTGGGCTTCGATGCCGGTCAAATAGTCGTAGAAACCCAGGTTGAAATCGACGCGCCCCATCTCGCCGTCGGTCACCAGCTCCATGCCGGTGCGCACCTGGTCGTCCAGCGCAATGCGCACGGCGTCTTCCAGGGCTTCCTGCAGGTCGGCGGGACCGAACTGCTCGGGGTGGGCGGCCGCCTGGTCTTGAAAATAGGCATACCAGCCGGGAAAAGCCGCCGAGCCGATGCCGGTGGGGCACAGCGGCTGGATATTTAGATCGCTCAAAGTGGGATGAGACATGGGTTTACCTCCTGTCTAATGCGCCGTCCAGCCGCCGTCCACAGTCAGCACTGTGCCGGTGACAAAACCCGCCTGCGGCGCGGCCAAAAACAGGGCAGCGTGCGCCACGTCTTCGGGCTTGCCAAAATCGCTGGTGAGGGGGTGCAGCTCGGGCAGGCGGGAACGAATCTGGAAACTGGCCTGGGCGCGCTGGCTCATGGCGGTGGCGATCAACCCCGGGCAGATCACATTGACGCGAATGTGCTGCGGGGCGTAAAAGCTCGCCATGGCGCGCGTCAGGCTGATGATGCCGCCTTTGCTGGCAGCGTAGGCGTGCGTGGCAAAATCGGCATCGCCGCCCACCAGGCCCAGAACCGACGACACGTTGATGATGCAGCCGCCATCCTGCTGCTGCATGTGCTGCACGGCGTATTTGCAGCCCAAAAAGGTGGTGGTCAGGTTCAATTCCAGGGTGTGCTGCCAACCTTCCATGCTGCACTCGCCCACCGGTCCGTCTCCCCAGCGCCGTCCGCTGCCGCCCGCCACGTTCACCATCACGTCCAGCTTGCCCCAGTGCTCGATCACACGCTGCAAGGCGGCTTCAACGGCGTGCGGGCGGGTCATGTCGGTGGAGAGGAACAGCGCCTCGCCGCCCTCGGCGGCAATCTCGCCCACCAGGTGCTCCCCGGCAGCTTCATTTAAATCCAGCAGCGCCACCCGCGCGCCGTGCCGGGCAAACAGGCGCGCCACGGCGTGTCCAATACCGCCCGCGGCGCCGCTAACGGCGGCGGTCAACCCTGGCAGCATGGGGGGCGGGGCGCTCATGCTGCACCGCACTTTCCGTAAACACGCTGCACGCGGGCGCGGTAGTCATCGTACACGGCGTCGAAGCGCTGCGCGGCGGCTTGTGCGCCCAAAAAGTAGGCGCTCGCCAGCACCAGCGGCGGCTTGCCCAGCCGGGTGAGGCGTTCGGCGATCTCGCATTTGAGGGCGTTGGTGACCGCCGCCGCGCCGATGGTGGAACCGGGACCCACCAGGTCGTCCAGTCCGTCCACCTTCACCAGGGCGTCGCCGGCCGGCACGCAGGTGTCGATGACCACGTCGGCGATGTCGGTCAGCTTTTGGCCGCTGCTGTGACGCGCCGCCGAAGCCCCGCAGTGAGCCTGTGAAACCACCGCGATCAGCGGCAGGTTGCGCGCTTTGGCTTCCAGGCCCACCTCAACCACCACCTCGTTCACCCCGCTGTGCGAGAAGATGATGAAGCTGTCGGGCGGGCTGAAAACAAAGTTGCGCATGATGACCCTGCCAAAGCCCTCGACGTGTTCGAGAAACATGGCCTGGCGCTGACCATTGGAACCCACCACCGGGTTGTGATAGGTGAGCGACAGCTCGACGATGGGGTGAAAGCCGGGGAAACTGCCGTGGCGCGGGAACATCTCTTCAACAAACATGCGCGAGTGCCCGCTGCCGAACAGGTGCACCAGCCCGCCCCCGGCGATGGAGGCGGTGCAGATTTCGGCGGCGCGGGCCACGGCGTCCACCTGCGTGGCGCGAATGCGCTCGAGGATGCCCTGCGCTTCATTTAAGTAATCCATAGATGCGGTCATGGGGGATACTCCTTGTTGGTATGTATATTATAGAGGAAAGGGAGGACAGAGAGTTAGCCACATTGTTAATTTCTTCTATGCTACAATATTTTTATTCTACCGATCGCGAGGGGATTATGCTGAACGCCACCAAAACTGAAAAAATCCAATCCATTTTAAAAAATTTACCTGCCTCCAAACTGGAGGGGTTAAAAAACCTGTTCTGGGAAGAATTGAACTACGACCACGAGAACAAGCCGCTCTCTACCTCCGGTTGGGACGCAGGTTTGGTCAACCTGCTGGCTGCGCCGCCGGTGTTGTTCGCCTCTGCCGGCGCTGATAACCGTTTTCACGTCCTGTATGGACACCTGCAAGGCGAGAAATTATCGGTGGGCAGCGAACGGGCGCTGATTAATGAGCTAATCAAGGGGCATTCGCTGGCGCTGTTTATTTTCTCCAACCAGGCGCAAACGCAGTGGCATTTTATCAATGCCATTTACGAGCAGGATGAAAAAGCGCACAAGCGGCGCGTGTTGCGGCGCATCAGCGTCAGCCCGGAAGACCGCCTGCGCACGGCCAGTGAGCGCATGGCGCGGCTGGATGCGGCGCTGGTCGGGCGGGATTTGTTTGGCGTAGACGCCTTTCAGATTCAGAAACTGCATGAGGACGCTTTCAACGTTGAGGCGGTTACCGAGGAATTCTTTGAAGATTACAAGGGTATTTTCACCCTGCTGAAAAATAACCTGGAACAACAAACCGGCGCTGCGCTGTGGGCGCACGATTTTGCGTTGCAATTCCTGAACCGCCTGATGTTCCTGTACTACATTGAGCGCAAACGCTGGCTGGGCGGCGATGCGGACTTTCTGCACAACTTCTGGCGCGCTTACCGGCATGCCGGAGACGAGCCGGATTCGTTTGTGCGCGGCTGGCTGGATGTGCTCTTTTTTGAAGCCTTCAACAAAACCTTCGCTGCCGGCCGGTCGGACATGGCGCACATCCCGCAAAATTTTCGCGACGCCCTGCAGCTTGCCCCTTACCTGAACGGCGGCTTGTTCACCCGTAATAAACTGGATACCGACCAGACCTATTTAATCAAGGATGCGCTGGTCAAAGACATTTTTGACTTCCTCGACCAGTACAACTTCACCATCAGTGAAGACACTCCCCTGGACCAGGAAGTAGCGGTGGACCCGGAAATGATCGGCAAGGTATATGAGTCTCTGGTCAATGTATCAGCCGAGGCTGACGGGCAGGGCGACGCGGGCATCTTCTACACTCCGCGCATTGAAATTGACCTGATGTGCCGCCTGTCGCTGGTGGACTGGCTGGCAAACCATCTAAGCAATGTTCAAAAATCAGCGCTGTATGAATTTGTGTTCGCCTTCAGCCCGCAAGACAAGCAAGCTGCTGACAGCGAAATCAGCCGCCTGAACCTGTGGCCGCAGCTTGACCAATTGTTATGCGGCGTAACCGTGCTTGACCCGGCATGTGGTTCGGGCTCTTTCCTGGTGGGCATGTTGATGATTCTGGACGATTTGCTGATGCGCTGCGCAAACGCGCTGGGGCGGCAAGAGACTCCCTACGAGCGTCGCAAGCACATTGTGGGCTCATCGCTGTACGGGGTGGACATCATGGAATGGGCGGTGCATGTGGCGGAACTGCGGCTGTGGCTGCAACTGGTGATTGACACTGAACTGGACGAAAACGAACTGCGCCTGCGCCCCTTGCTGCCCAACCTCTCCTTTAAGTTGCGGCGCGGCGACAGCCTGGTGCAGGAGCTTGGCGGCCTGAATTTTGGTTTGCGCCGCGCCGGCGGGCAGTTAAAACGCGAACTGGCTGGCAAAATTACAACCCTGAAAGCGGAAAAGTTGAAATTTTTCAACAATGACCCCGCCCGCAAATACCAGAGCAAAGCCCAACTGGAAAATGCCGAACACCAGCTTTTTACGCAGATCATTGAAGAAGAACTGAAAGCACAGCGTTTGCGGCGCGACGAATTGAACCTGGCGCTGGCGCCGAAAACCAACCTGTTCGGCGAACTGCAAGACACCCAGATGAAATTGGAAGCGGTGAACCAGCAGCGCGAACTGGAACAGGTGAATGAAGCCATCAGCAAGCTGGAGCCCGCCCTGCAGGTGCTTAAAACCAGCAAAACTATTCCCTTTGTGTGGGATGTTTCATTCGTGGAGATTTTTGAAGGCGATAATGCGGGTTTTGACATTGTGGTGGGCAACCCGCCCTACGTGCGCCAGGAACGCATTCACGACCCCGCCCTGCCGCCCGAACTGATCACCCCCGAAAACAAGCGCGACTACAAGGCAAAACTGGCGCGGGCGGTGTATGCCACCTACCCGCATACGTTTGGCTACCGCCCGGGCGAAGGACGGGTGAGCTGGGCGCTGGACAGAAAGAGCGATTATTATATTTACTTCTACTTCATCGGGTTGTCGCTGCTCAACGACAGGGGCGCGTTTTGTTTCATCACCTCCAACTCGTGGCTGGATGTGGGCTACGGCGCCGACCTGCAGCAGTTTTTGCTGACCCGCAGCCAGGTGAAACTGATCCTGGATAACCAGGTGAAACGAAGTTTCAAGAGCGCCGATGTCAACACCATCATTGCGCTGCTGGCGCCGCCGGTGGATGCGCGCCAGGAACGCCCGGAAGCGCTGGCGCACGCCGCCCGCTTTGTCATGTTCCGCGTGCCGTTTGAAAACGGGCTTTCGGCGGTGCTGTGGGAAGAGGTGGAAGAAGCCGCCGGGCGCGTTGCCACCCCCGAAACGCGCATCCTGGTGAAAACGCAACAAGACCTGCTGACCAGCGGGCTGGACCCCGAAAACGGGAAGTACGCCGGCGACAAGTGGGGCGGCAAATACCTGCGCGCCCCCGATATTTACTGGGATATTCTCATCAGAAATGAAGATAAACTTTTAAGACTTCCAACGTTGATAGATTTGAATTATGGTATTAAACCTGGAGCTGTGAAATATTTCTATATCACTGAGGAAATAATAAACAGATTTGAGATTGAACAAGAATTTCTAAGGCCAATAATAACTTCATCGCAGAATTTAAATTCTCTTGTAGTTGTTCCTGACTGCAACCTTTTATATTGCCACGAACCCCTCAATAGCTTAAAAGGTACAGGCGTCTATAATTACATACGATGGGGTGAGGAAACCGGTGTAAATAGAATACCCTCAGTTGCATCTCATACCCCATATTGGTATTCATTAAATGGTGAGCCTTTTGATTTACTATTATTTCAATTTTGGGACAGGCGTTTTTGGACCCCATATTCACAAACAGAACAATTTTGTAGTAATAATTTCTTTTATGGCAGGGTAACAAATTACGATAAAAATATTATTGCATGTTTATTAAATTCTTCATTTCATTTCTTCCAAATCAATATTATGGGAAGGACAAATCAAGGACAAGGTGTGCTAACTACTTATGGCCCTGATTTATCACATATTTTAGTAATAAATCCAGAAAAAATTGACCGTAAAGAATTAATTCCTATGTTTAAAAATTTAGTTGAGCGAGACGTTTTACCAATTCAGGAAGAATTAAAACAAAATGATCGAATTATGTTCGATTCAGTGATTTTTAAACTTCTTGGAATGACAAAAGACCAAATTGATGATTTTTATTTGAAATATATTCACCTTGTTGAATCAAGGATAGCGAGAGCAAAAAGTATTAATTAAAAATGACTACAGACATCATCACCAACCACCAGCCGCCCGACCTGGCGGAAACCATCCGCGCCATTTTGCCCGCCTGCCAGTCGGCCAAGTTTGCAGTGGGCTATTTCTTCCTGTCGGGCTTCACCGCCATTGCCGACCAGTTGGACAACGTGCAGGAGCTGCGCCTGCTGATCGGCAGCGCGTCATCAGCCGAAACGGTGGAACAAATTGCCGAGGGCGCACGCCGCCTGCAGGAAGCCCAACATGCCCTGGAGAGCGCCAGCCACCCCAAAAGCGTGGTGTCGCAAGAGCGCCAGGCGCAAACCAGCGCCGCGGTGGGCGGCACCGCCGCCGCCATGCTGCAAAGCAGCGCCAACCAGCGCCTGATCTGCTCGCTGGCCAACGCCATTGCTGAAAAACGGGTCAGGGTGAAGGTCTATACCAAAGGGCGGCTGCATGCCAAAGCCTACATCTTTGATTACGGCGCGGTGTATGACGCGCAGGGGCGGCAACTGCCGCGCGACCAGAAGGGCTGCGCCATCATCGGCTCCAGCAACCTGACCCTCTCTGGCCTGACCCACAACAGCGAACTGAATGTGAAGGTGTTTGGCGATGCCAACCACCAGGAACTGACCGGTTGGTTTAACCGCCTGTGGGACGAGGCGCGCGACTTTGACGAAGACCTGATGCAGGAACTGGGGCAATCGTGGGCGCTGGCAAAGGTGGCGCCCTATGAAGTGTATTTAAAGGCGCTGTACGAATTTGTCAAAGACCGGCTGGACGATGACGTGCAGCGCGAATTCCTGTGGCAGTCGGAAATCACCGCTGCCCTGGCCGACTTTCAACGCAACGCGGTGCAGCGCGCCGTGCAAATCATCCGCCAGTACAACGGCGCCTTCGTCTCAGACGTGGTGGGCCTGGGCAAGTCCTACATCGGGGCAGCCATCGTCAAGCACTTCGAGCGCCACGACCGCGCGCGGGCGCTCATCCTGTGCCCGCAGTCGCTGGTGCGCATGTGGGAGCATTACAACGAAGCCTACCAGCTCAATGCCAATGTGCTGTCGATTGGCATGCTGCGCGAAGACCGCGAGCGTCCCGGCTACAACATTCTGCTGGACGAGGAGAAATATGCCGACCGCGATTTTGTGCTGATTGATGAAAGCCATAACTTCCGCAACCTCGATAACCAGCGCTACAAACTGCTGGAAACCTACCTGCAAACCGGCGAACGGCGCTGCGCGCTGCTCACCGCCACCCCGCGCAACCGTTCGATCTGGGATATTTACAACCAGTTGAAATTATTCCATCCCGGTGACCGCACGCGCCTGCCGATCAACCCGCCCAACCTGCGCGAGTTTATCGCCGCGGTTGAAAAGGGTGAGCAGAAAGCCGCCTCATTGCTCAGCAATATCATGGTGCGCCGTACGCGCATGGATGTGCTGCGCTGGTACGGCTTTGACGCTGAAACCAGGCAGCGCATTGACCCATTTAATTTCGAGCCCTATCACACCGGCGAAAAGAAAGCCTACATCATGGTGGCTGGCAAAGAACAGTATTTTCCCAAACGCACCCTGCGAACTATTGAATACAACATTGACGCCACCTACAGTGGGCTGTATGACCGGCTGTTGCAGCACATTGGCAAGCCCGGCGAGGCGCAACTGGACCGCCCCGAACAGTTGCTGTATGCCCGTTACGGGTTATGGAATTATGTAAAGGATGACAAAAAAGACGTGGAACCATACAGCGAATTGCAGCGGGCGGGCATCAACCTGCGCGGCCTGGTGCGCATTTCGCTGTTCAAACGTTTCGAGTCGAGCGTGTTTGCCTTTCGTGAAACCGTGCAGCGCCTGATCAACGGTCACCGCGCCTTTGTGACCGCTCTCAACAACGGCATTGTACCAGCCGGGAAATTTACCTCAATGATCCTGCTGCAAGCTTATGAGTTGGAAGACGATGACCTGCTGGAATTGCTGGAAGACGTGAGCGAGAAATATAAGGTGGAAGATTTTAATATTGAACTGCTGAAAGCAGACATCGCTCACGACCTGTCCATCCTGGAGCAGATGCTGGAGCTGGTTAAACCCATCACACCACAAAAGGATGATAAGCTGCAGGTACTGAAACAATGGCTGACCGAACCAAAAGACGGCATTCCCGGTCTGGCTAGCAAAAAATGCCTGATCTTCACCCAGTACAAAGATACCGCCACCTATTTATTTGAACATTTGAAAGACATTCGCAACGGGGTGGAAAATATTTTCGGCACCGACAAGGATAAATCAGTCACCGCTTACCGCTTCTCGCCCAATTCCAACCAGCACATGCAACCGGATAAGGCGTTTCCAGAAATTGAGCTTTTAATCGCCACAGATGTGATGTCGGAAGGCTTAAACCTGCAAGATTGCGATCAAATCATTAATTACGATTTGCACTGGAATCCGGTGCGGTTGATTCAACGCTTCGGCCGTATTGACCGCATTGGCACCGAACATGAAATGATTTACGGCTATAACTTCTTGCCGGAAAAAGAGCTGGACAGAGGACTGGGGCTGATGGAAAAGCTCCGCCGCCGGGTTAATGAAATCAACACCATGCTGGGCGCCGACGGCGCACTGCTGGACCCCTCCGAGAAACTGGTTGACCAGGCGTTTTACGCCATCTATCAGGGACAGAGCGTGGACGGCTTTGATACGCAAGACGATGAAGACCTGGTGGACCTGACCGAAGCCGAAGAATTTATGCGTCAGTTGAAGGAAGATAACCCGGCATTGTTTGAGAAGATTAAGAACCTGCGCGACGGCATTCGCTCGGCTAAAGCAGGAGACGGACAACGCGCCTATGTGGTATGTCGGGCGGGCAATTACCATAAGATTTACTCAGTCAATGCAGAAAAAGACGTTAGTGCTGAAGATGTTCCGCAAGCACTGGGCAGAATGAAATGCGAACCGGACGAACCAGCACTAGAACTTCCGGCGCATTTCAACGATGAAGTGGTGGCGGTGCAGGAGGAATTTGAGAAACACATTCAGCAATGGCAGGCAGAGCAGCGCATGGCGGTCACCCAGCCCCTTTCTCAGCAATATGTGTTGAATGAACTCAGAGAAATTGATCGGGAAGTGGATGATCCCGCCTGGCAGGGACAGATTTCAACCTTTATGAATGTTTTCAGCAAGCCGTTAACCCAGGCAGTGCTGGGAGAATTGAAAGGAATCCGCCGTGAGAAAGTGGAAGGATTGGCTTTGCTGGACTTGCTTGAGAAAATCTATATCCGCTATAAACTGGGCGAAGCTGCAAAAGAAAACGGGGGAAATGGAAGCGAACAAGATATTCCCATGGTAGTTTGCAGCCTGGAAATAGAATAATATCCATCATTGATCACCTTGTGCTAACCCAATCATTACCGGGCAGACACGCCGGTCTGCCCCTACAATCGTCACAACCTGCGCTTCTAACCCGGTATAATATTTGCATCCAAACGAATATCGATTCATTCTTTCCTTATTAAAGGTATGCATGCGCCAGAAAATCAAAGAGACGCTGTTCACCAAAAGCGGGCTGATCACCGTTTTAACCGTGGTGCTGATTTGCGCCTTCACCTTCACCAGCCTGCTCAGCTACAACGTTACACGCCAGGCGGTGACCACCAGCGCCAAAACGCAAATTTTGCCGCTGGTTAGCGACAACATCTTCTCCGAAATTCAGCAGGAACTGCTCACGCCCATTCACAACTCTTCATTAATGGCGAATGACGAGTTCCTCATTGACTGGGTGCACGGCGGCGAGCAAAACGCCGAGGAAATTGTGCGTTACCTGCAGCGCATCAAAAGCAAATACGGCTATTTCAGCTCATTCTACGTCTCTGACATCACCCGCAATTATTACTATTATGAAGGCGTCTTGAAGCGCATCAGCCCCGATGACGCGCACGATGTGTGGTATTACAACTTTGTTCAATCGGGCAAAGCCTATGACCTGGATGTGGACACCGATGAAGCCAGCCAGGGCACCCTCACCATCTTCATCAACCACCGCCTGGAGGACCAGCAGGGCAATTTTTTGGGCGTCACCGGCGTGGGGCTGGAGATGCGCTCGGTGGGTGCCACGCTGGAAGCCTACCGCCAACGTTTCGGCTACCTGATTTACATGATCGATTCTGACGGGCTGATCCAGGTGCACCCCGACCCGGCCGTGGTCGAAGCTGTCAACATCAAAGACATGCCGGGGCTGGGATCGCTGCGCAGCGAGATTTTATCCGGCCAGGAGGGCACGCGCATCTATGAATTTCACGACCAGCGCGGGGAAGAGATCCTCTCGGCGCGCTACTTTCCCGACCTGGAATGGTACCTGATTGTGCAGCAAGACAAAACGCAGTCGCTCAGCCAGGCGCGCCAATACCTGTACGGCAACCTTTTCATTGGTGTTATGGTGACCGGCCTGGTGATTTTGCTGGTGATGTTGATGATCAACCTGTTTCACAGCCGGTTGGAAGCCCTGGCGGTCAACGACGAACTGACCGGCATTTGCAACCGGCGCAAATTTCAAGAGCATTTTCAAAAAGAAATCGCATCTGCCCGGCGCTACGGCCATCCGCTCAGCCTGTTGATGCTGGACATTGACCGCTTCAAGTCGGTCAACGACACCCACGGGCATCACGCCGGTGACGAGTATCTCAGGCAGTTCGCGGCTGTGCTGAAGCGTGAAATCCGCGAGGTAGATGTGTTTGGGCGTTGGGGCGGCGAGGAATTCATCGTCTTGCTGCCCAAAGCCGATGCACAGCAGGCTTTCAACACAGCCGAAAGGCTGCGCCAGGCGGCGGCGGCCATAGCCATTAATACGGACAAGGGCAGCATTTCACGCACAATCAGCATTGGGGTTTCCACCTGCGCCTCGTGCGGGCTGGATATGGACGAGATGATCAAACAGGCTGACCAGGCCATGTACTGCGCCAAGCAGGAAGGCCGCAACCGCACCTGCCTTGCCGGGAGAAAACAGGGCGAACCCGGCGGGTTGTGATCAGCAGTCTATTGCGGCATTGTATAATATTGTTAATACTGCAATCCATGAGTAACTGGCTTTCCTGAATTTATCAGTACTTAAATCATTTTAAAAAAGAGGACGAGCATGTCCATCCCCTGGAAATGGAAAGCAGACTCATTCACGCGCAAACGATTGATACGGATCATAACGATCTTGTTGATCGTAATGATTTTGCTCACCAGCCTGCTCAGCGTTGCCATCACCCGCCAGGCCATCAATCAAGATATTCGCAATAGAGACCTGCCATTAATCAGTGAAGAAGTTTACGCGGCAGTGGAAGATAACTTTACACGGGCCGTTTTGAACACTTCTTTCATGGCAAACGATATTTTTCTGCAAAATTGGATACTGGAAGGCGAAACAGACCTGGATGAGGCGGCTTATTATTTAAAGAACATCCGGGACAAAAACAACTACTCCAGCGCTTTTTTTATTTCGAGCATCACCCGCAACTATTACAACCACGAGGGCATTTTAAGAAAAATCGACCCGCGCAAAACGAAGGATGCCTGGTTTCGCTTTTTGCAATTTAAAGAAACAGACTATATTTTGCATGTGGATAAAGATGAGGCAGCCCGCCGGGATGAGCTGGCTGTTCTGATTGTTCATCGCATCAAAGATCAAAATGGCGCCTACCTGGGCGCGACGGGTGTTGCCTTGCCCCTTGACCCCACTATAAATGCCATAAAAAGTTTTCAAAAGCAGCACGATTGTCTCATCTATATGATCAACTCAGACGGCTTGATCGAAATCCATGCCGACCCGGCATTGATCGGTCAAACCCACATCCAAAACTTGGCAGGAGTTGGCGACCACAGCCAGAAAATTCTTGCCAATCGTATTGGTACCAATCTTTTTCAATACCAAATTAACCAGCGCGACATCGCCGTGGCGTCACGCTATTTTCCCAATTTGGACTGGTATGTGGTGATTGAACAAGATCAAACCGCAGCCCTGGCAGAAGCCAGAAAATCACTGCTGTTGAACAGCGCCTTTGGTGTCGCGCTGGTGGCGCTCATTGTTTTTTCGGTGATTTCCACCGTGAACCTGTTTCAATCCAAACTTGAAGCAATGGCGATTATGGATGAATTGACCGGTCTGTTTAATCGGCGCCGGTTTTGCAACCTGTTCCAGCGGGAAATTGCCTACGCTAAACGCTACGAACAACCCCTGAGCCTGTTGATGATCGACATTGACCACTTCAAAAAAGTCAATGACCAGTATGGCCACCCGGCAGGCGACCGCGTGCTTAAAAAAGCGGCCGAATTGATACGCCAGGAAGTGCGCGCGGTGGACGTGGTGGGGCGCTGGGGCGGTGAAGAATTCGTCATTCTGCTGCACAAGACCGACCCGCAGCAGGCCTTCGCCACCGCTGAAAGGCTGCGCGAAAGCATTGCAGCCGCTGAATTTGACACCGGCAAAAAGGTCATCCATGTCACCATCAGCCTGGGAATCGCCGGCGCCGATTACTGCAACCTGGATATGGGTGAGATAATCAAACAGGCCGACCAGGCCATGTACCGCGCCAAACAGGAGGGCCGCAACCGCACCTGCATCATGGCCGCGCCGCCTACCGTGGAAGAATGCGGCTCAACAGAAAGTAAATCAATGCCCCCACCAGGCCCGATAGTGGAATCGTGAGCAGCCAGGCCAGCAAAATGTTACCGGCCACCCCCCAGTGCACCTTGCTCACCCGGTCAGCCGAGCCCACCCCCATGATGGTGGAACTGACCACCTGGGTGGTGCTGACCGGCCCGCCCAGCAGTGCCGCCCCCAAAATGACCGAAGCCGAAGCCGCCTGGGTGCAAAAGCCGTGCACAGGACGAATGCGGAAGAACCTAGCGCCCAATGTCTTAATCAGGCTCCAACCGCCCACACTGGTGCCAAAAGCAATGGCCCCGGCGCTGGCGGCAATCACCCACAGCGGCACCTCAAAATCTTTGAACGCGGTCACAAAATTGGCGCCTGAGATGCGCGCGGCTTCTTCAAGGGAAGGGTTCATCTGGCGCAGGGGGCCCAGATTGACCATGTAGGCAATGGGATAGCTGTAAATTGCCATGACAAACACAATGCCCCATTTGCCGTAAATGACAAAGAGTGGATTCAGGCTGCCGCTGATTGCCATCCAGAATTTATTAATAAAGCCCACCGGGCCCAGCAGGTAAACCCAGGCAATGGCGCCGATGAAGGGTGGAATCAGATAAGGAACGATTAGCAGGGTCTGCCACAATCTTTTTGCCGGCACATCGGTGCGCGCCAGCAGCCAGGCCACCAGAACGCCGATCACCGTGGCACCCACAGAGCCCAGCAGTGAAACAAAAAGCGAATTGCGCAGAACCGTGTAGGTGCTTTTTTGGGTAAGCTGTTCAACATAGTTATTGATCGTGAATTGTTTATCAGCAGTGAAACTGGTTTTAATCAGCGTCCACGACGGATAGACAATCAAGGCCATCAGGAGAATGAAAATAACCACCCCAATGACAACCACAATGGTTTGAATGGTTTGTTCGCTTTGCTTTCCACTTTGTAGTGTGTTTGTTTTCGCAGCCACTGAAACTCCTTGCAACAAAGCCAGGAAAAAAACCCTGGAGGGACATTGTTACAAAAGAATGCCCCTCCAGAAAAACGCATTCTTTACACTATTCGGCTACACCGTAAATCCGTTCGAATTCACTGCGGATCTTGTCGCGGTTGGCGGAGATGTAGGTTAAATCGGGCATCAAAACTTTGAAGTTGGCCATGTCAGAGGTTCCGGCAGGAGGCTCAATGCCTTCCATCACGCTCAGGTAACCCTGTTTGGCAAACAAATTCTGGGCGCTTTCGGTGTACATGTAATCCATGAAGGCTTTTGCGCCGCCAGGATTCTTGGTGGTGCTGATGATGCCGAGGGGTGTCGGCACCAGCAGAGCGCCTTCGACCGGCCAGATATGATCAACGGGGGAACCGGCGTTTTTCACATCGCGGGCCATGAAGTCGACCAACTGGCCGATCACAAATTCACCGGAGGCAATTTTTGTTTGAACTGCGCCGTTGCCGCGCTCAACAACCACTTTGTTGGCATTGAGGTCTTCGTAGTACTGGATGCCGAATTCGGGCATGTTCAACAAGGTTCCAACCTGGTTGAAAGCAGCGCCGGAATAGAGCGCGCTGGGCATGCCAACTTTGCCGGAGTATTCGGGTTTCAGCAGGTCTTTCCAGCTGGTGGGCGGGGTGGTGACAGCGGCGGTGTTGTAGGCAATCACATTGAAGATGACGCGAACTTCCTGGTAGCGGTCGCCGTTGTAATGATACATGGCATCCACGGCGTCGGAGCCAACCGGGCGATATTCCATCATCAAGCCTTCTTCGGCCAGTTTGGCAAAGAAATCGATATCGGCGAACCAGATGAGATCAGCCTGGATTTCGCCGGCTTCTTTTTCAGCCTGAATTTTGGCAATAACCTCGCCGGAACCGGAGCGGAACACATTCACGGTCACATCAGGATAGAGGGCATTGAAATCAGCCACCATCTCGTTCACTTTATCTTCAGGTTCTGAAGTATAGAGGGTGATGGTGCCGGTCGCGGGTCAGCAAAATGCGCTTCTCATCACTGGCGAGCTGCGCCAGGCGTTCATCCTCGGCATGGGGGGTGTACAGCGTGTCAAAACCCAGCATGCGCAGGTAAGCCGCCAGCCGCCCCAGGTGCCCGTCGAGCACAAAGCGCGGCTGGCGCAGCGGATGCGGGCGCAGCCGGTTGAGCGGGGTGATGTCGAAAGTTTCAAACACCGGGTACACGCTCACCCGATCGCCGTCCTGCAAGTGATAGGAAAAATCCACCGCCTGCCCGTTGACCAGGATGAGGTCCACCTCGGGGTGGGGCGCCCCCAGCGCCTCGATGACATGCTTGACCGCCGGGCTGCCGTCCAGCGGCACCGCAAATTCACGTTGCCGTCGGCGCCGCGGCAAAAAGTCGTTCAACTCGGCATAGAACCTGAAAAAAGCTGTGGCCATAACCTAACCCATCATCAACACCGCCTCGCCGTTCAGCCGGCTGTGTTTCACATCTTGCAGGGCGCGATTGGCCTCGGCCAGCGGATAGCGGGTGAACTCAACCTGGAAATCGATCTCGTTCGTCAGCTTCAAAAATTCCACCCCGTCCTGGTAGGTGGCGTGCGACACGCTGCACAGGGTGCGCTCGCCAAACAGCAGTTCGTAGGGAAGGGCGGGGATGTCGGACAGATGAATGGCATTGATGGCCAGTGTGCCGCCGGGGCGCAGGCGCTGCAAAGCCAGCGGCACCAGGTTTCCCACCGGTGCGAAGAGAATCGCGCGATCCAAAGGGGCGGGGGGCTGCTGCTCGGCGCTGCCGGTCCAGGCGGCGCCCAGGTCTTCAGCATGGCGGCGGTGGTGCGCCGCCCGGGTGAACACGCTGACTGTGCAGTCCCAGTGGCGCGCCACCTGGATGGCCAGGTGGGCGCTGGCGCCAAAACCGAACAGGCCCACATGCTCGCCCGGCTGCACCCCGGCCCGCCGCAGCGAACGGTAACCAATGATGCCGGCGCACAGCAGGGGCGCGGCTTGCTCATCGCTGAGGGCGGGCGGAAGTGGCAGCACAAAGCCGGCCTGCGCCAGCATGGCATCGGCAAAACCACCATCCACATCAAAACCGGTGAAACGGGCGTTGGGGCACAGGTTTTGTTCACCGCGCCGGCAAAAATCACAAACGCCGCAGGCAAAATGCAGCCAGGGCACGCCCACACGGTCGCCCAATTTGAGCAGCGTGCCTGTACCGGCGCCAATGGCATCAATGATGCCCACCGCCTGGTGCCCGGGAGTGATCGGCAGGCGCGGCGGGTGAATGTCTCCTTCGGCAATGTGCAGATCGGTGTGGCAGGCTCCGCATACGCTCAGGCGCAAGCGCACCTGCCCGGCAGCGGGTTGGGGCGTGTCCACATCAAGCAGTTTCAACGGCGCCCGGTCAATGCAATCGGGAATGGTTAACCTGACAGCCTTCATGATTCATTATTCCTTGAGACAAATTGATCATACGGTTGTAAAATAACACAGGATTTACCGGTATTTTTCTATCATTATCGCACAGGAAAGGGATTTGAAATGAACAACAACCTGGCAGTGATCTGGGACATGGACGGGACATTGATTGACGCGGCAGAACTGCACTGCAAAGCCTGGCAAGTTGTCTTGAAAGATTATGTTCCGCAGTACGGTTGGGATGATTTCATGCACGGCTATGGTAAGACAAATGCTGAAAATCTTCAAGAATTGCTGGATAACCCCTCGCCCGAGTTGATTGAATCACTTGGGCAACAGGAATTTCAATGGTTCAAAGACCATTTGGACGGCAATCTCAAGGTGCTGCCGGGTGTGGTGCGCTGGCTGACGCAATTTCATTCGCAGGGCTCGCCTCAGGCCATTGCCACCTCTTCTCCTTATACAATTGCGGATGTAGCCACCCGGGCGGCCGGCATTTACCCATTTTTTAACCGCATTGTTTCGGCGCATCAGCTTCCCAGCAAACCCGACCCCTCTGTGTTCTTGCAGGCGGCCAGCGAATTAAATGCCAAACCTGCGCATTGCCTGGTATTTGAAGATTCACCTTATGGCGTGGAAGCCGCCCGGCGCGCCGGGATGAAATGCATCGCCGTGCAAACCTCAGGCCGCGCCCCGCAAGAGCTGGCGGCCGCCGATCTGGTTGTTGAAAACCTGGAGAAATTGGACAAAGCCCTGCTGGAGCAGGTTTGCTGCCAATGACCACCGGGAATTTTTACCCGGCAGTACCGTAGTGCATGGTTATAAGCTATAATACCGCCTATAAATTTTTCATAAAGGCAGGGTTTATTTTTAATGAAAAAAATGGCATTATTCCTTATGTTGATCCTCGCCCTCACCATGCTGACCGGCTGCGCGCCAACGCCGCAACCCACGCCCACCCAGGACGCCACCGCCGCCCATGAATTGGTGCAGCAAACTGAAGCCGCGGCAATGACCGCCTCCGCACTGGCAAACCCCACCGCCACCGACACTCCCCAACCCACCCAGACCAACACACCGCAGCCAACCGCCACGGTTACCGTCACTGAAACCATGTCTGGCACCGCCACGATTACCAAAAAACCCACTGTGACGCCTTCGTTCACTGCCACAGAGCGCCCTACAAAAACTCCCGTCACGCCGGTGGCTGGCTATGCGGCAGAATTCCTGTATGCCAACACCTTCCCCGCGCTGAGGACTGAATTTGTGCCCAACGAGTCTTTTTCAGTTGGAATTGGGTTTAAGAATATCGGTGATGAGCCCTGGTATCCCGGCACCGCCATGGTGCTGGTCAATTTCAAGGGAGAATCGACCTGCCAGAAATCAGTTATATTGGAGCAAACCGTAAACCCTGGTGAAAAAGCCGATTTTTCCATCTGGGGCTTCGGCTCTGAACTGCTGGGGCGTCACGTGTGGGTCTATCAACTTTACGCACCCCAGGGATTGGCCATTCCGGGTGGTGTGGGTGTCTTTACCTACATCTCGAAATAATGCATCGTTTCCATTATCAAACGTGATTCTCACCGCTTCTCTTCTGTTGCTGTTGTTCGTTTTTTTCATCAGCATAGGGCTGTGGTTTTACCGTATCTTTCAATGCACCGGCTGGCTCAAAGCCGAAGGTGCATTGAAGGCTTTTTGGGCCGGCTGGGCGCTGGTGATTGCCGGTTTGCAACTGTGGCATTTGGCCTTCCCGGTCAATGAGTTTGCCCAGGTGATTTTCGTCCTGGCGGCAATGCTCAGCGCAACCCTGGCATGGCCGGCGCTGCGCCAACTGGCGCGAGATCAAATCAACTGGAGACAGATCACCCCGGCTGTGGGAGCGATAGTGCTGCTGGCGCTTATCCTGGCCAACCATGTGATGTTCATCCCCTCGCACTACGATCACGGCCTGTATCACCTGCAGGGCGTAAAATGGATATCGAACTTTGCCATAGTGCCGGGGTTGGGCAATTTGCACCACCGCTTTGCCTTCAACAACTCCAATTTGCTGCTGGCGGCTTTGTTGAACCGGGGGGTGCTGCACGGTTACAGCTATTATCTATCCAATACCCTGCTGGCGCTGGCGCTCATCATTCGATGTTGTGCAAGCGCATTACATGTAATTCGTAATCAAACTCATACCAAGACCGATTTGTATTATGCCTTCATGCTGGCCCCGGCGCTGTGGCAGGTTTCCACCACACACCTGGCCGGTTACTCGCCGGACTTCCCGGTGTTCGCGCTGGGAGCAGTGGGGGCGGGGGAACTGCTGCGCCTGCTGGAAATGGACGCCGGTGATCAACGCGGCACGCAGTTTCAGGCTTGCTTTCTGGCTTTGTTGATGGCCGCCGGCATCACGATCAAAATGAGTTTTGCCGCCTATGGGGGGCTGGCGCTGCTGGCCACAGCAGTCTTTCTGTGGCTCAAAAACCGCGCAGCGCTGCCCAAAGCAGTGGGGTGGGGCGCGCTGCTGGTTGCGCCGTGGCTGGCGCGCAATGTTATTTTGAGCGGCTATCCCTTGTTCCCATCCACATTCCTTTCACTGCCGGTCAAGTGGAAAATGCCGTCTTACCTGGCTGACCCGGTCTCTTCCATCATCTCCAACTGGGCTTACACGCGCTCCGATTCAATTCCCTACACCGCCGACTGGGAATGGTTCACCCGCTGGCTAAAACCGTTTGTCTTTGAGGTGAAACAAACCTTTGTCATTGCCCTGGTTTTGATTGCGCTCAGCCTGATTTTGTTCGCCTTAAAGCGCCAGTGGAAAGCTCTCGACTGGCGCATTGGGCTGCTGTTCCTGATCAGCAGCCTGTCGCTGGTGTTCTGGTTTGTCTCGGCGCCCGATTACCGCTTCTCGGGCGCGGCGTTCTGGGTGTTTTTCAGCGCGGCGCTGCTGCTGGTTTACGATGCGCTGACCCTGAGCGGCGCCGTGCACAACCGGCAGGGGCTGGTTGTGGTCATGCTGCTGGCGCTTTTCTTCATTTTGTCGCCCAATCAGTTCTCCAAAAACCTCAGTCGCAAACTGCTGCTGAGGCCGGTGCCCGAACCGCAGTTGGCTGAAGAAGCGCGCAGCCTGGCTGAAATGCAAACCAAAACCACCGCCAGCGGGCTGCTGGTGAACATGCCGCCCGGCGACGGCGCCGACTGCTGGGACTATCCGCTGCCGTGTGTTCCCTTCGGTGACTATCTGCCCACGCTGCGCCTGATTGAACCGGGCAACCTGGCAAAGGGGTTTTACATACCCTGAGAAACATTACAAATCTGGAAAGAACAATTCAAGGAAACGGGCAGGAGAATACACGGGTAAATCTTTGTTGACCAGTGCAGAAAAATGGCGTAAATTTCCCGTCACCAATGCCTGTGCATTTGCAGAAAGAAACACTTCCACAAAAGGTAAATCGCAAGGACCTTGAAAATCATCAGGGCTGAAGGTGAGGGGGAGAGAAGCGACATCCATGAATTGACCGCTCAACTCGATATAGGCAATGACAGCCCTGGCTCGCTCTGGATGGATATGCAATTCGGGTCGAGCGAGGACATCTTCATATTTGCCCAATATCCTGTTATCGTAGGCCACCTGAAAGCGGTTTTCAAGCATCAGGTCCACAATTTTTCCCGGTTTGCCTTCACCGTTTAAAAGACCGCTGACCAGCACATTGGTATCCATGACGATGAGCATGCTTATTAGCTTTCTTTGCGGGTTTTATCGATAACCTCATCTATTTGTTCGTCTGTCAACTTATCCAAACCGTTTCGCCTCGCCTGACTGCGAATGGCGCGCGCCGCCATTTGAGCCCGCAATCTTGAAACCATCAATAAAATATCATCCATATTTTCACTTTCAGACAGGTTGATCATGATTGCAAATGGTTTACCATCCACGGTAACCACCAGTTCACCCTTATCTTCCAGTTTTTTTCTCAGGGCAGTCGGCTCATTTCGTAAAAGACGATAAGGAACAAATTCCATTTTATCAACTCCTTATGTAGCATATTACGCTACATAAAATATACAACATTTTAGATGAATAATCAACAGGGAAAATGAGCAGGGGGGAAGCAATCTGTTTGTTTTATCTTTGTGAGGGCAGGTTACTTGTCTATCAGCAGATTGTGAAAAGCAATCACTCTATATTACTTGTTTTTACCTTAACCATTTACGCCCCGATTTGAATTGATCGGGGCGTAGAGAGTGTTTTTGGTGACAGGGGGAGCCGTTTCAAGGTCTTTTGCTGTCTATTTTCTCAATGCTTTTGATAACTTTTATTAACTGAAACATGATGGGTTTGCCCACGCATGCCTTCCAGGCGCACTTCCAACTCTTTGCGGTAAGTTTCCAGGTCAATCTGGCGGCGCGCCACGCCGCTTTGCATGGCGGCTTGCGCCACTGCGGGCGCTTCCCACAGCAGCACGCGCGGATCGAACGGTTTGGGCACAATGTAATCAGGCCCAAACGACAGCTCACTCAGGCCGTAGGCTTGCAGCACCTCGTCGGGCACCGGCTCGTGCGCCATCGCCGCCAGTGAGCGCGCCGCTGCGGCTTTCATCTCCTCGTTGATGGCGCGCGCGCGCACATCCAGCGCACCGCGAAAGATGAACGGGAATCCCAGCACGTTGTTGATCTGGTTGGGATAATCTGACCGTCCCGTGCCAATGATGGCATCCGGGCGAGCGCTTCTGGCGGCCTCGTAGGAAATTTCAGGGTCAGGGTTGGCCATGGCAAAAATCAACGGGCGCTCCGCCATGCTTCTGACCATGTCTTCTTTTAATACATTCGCCGCCGAAAGCCCGTAGAACACATCCGCGCCGCGCACGGCGTCGGCCAGTGTGCGCGCCGCGGTGTCCACCACTGCCATCTCTTCCAGCATGGGATTCATACCCGTTTTACGCCCGCGGTAAACCACGCCGTGCACATCCACCAGGGTGATGTTGGCTTTGGGAACGCCCAGCAGCACCGCCATGCGGGCGCACGACAGCCCGGCTGCTCCCGCGCCGCACACCACCATGCGAATCTGATCCAACCGCTTGCCCACCAGTTCCAGCCCGTTGAGCAGCGCCGCGCTGACGATGATGGCGGTGCCGTGCTGATCGTCGTGAAACACCGGGATATCCAACCGCCCCTGCAAGGTTTGCTCGATATGGAAACATTCAGGCGCTTTAATGTCTTCCAGGTTGATTCCGCCAAAAGTGGGCGCTATATATGTGACTACACGAATAATTTCATCCGGGTCGCGCTCATTTAACTCGATGTCGAACACATCAATATCGGCAAAGCGCTTGAACAGCACGCCTTTGCCTTCCATCACCGGCTTGGATGCCAGCGCTCCGCGGTCGCCCAGCCCCAGAATTGCCGTGCCGTTGGATATCACCGCCACCAGGTTGCCCTTCAGGGTGTAGTCATAAGCCAGTTCAGGGTCTTTCTCAATCTCCAACACCGGCTCAGCCACACCGGGCGTGTAACCCAGCACCAGGTCGCGTTGATTGTTCATCGGCTTGGAAAGCGCCACCGAGATTTTTCCCGGTTTGCCGTCCAGGCGGTGATAATCCAGGGCATCGTGCTCTTTGCTCATAGATACCTATTTCTTGCGCTGCAAGACTTCTCTGGCAGCGGCCACAATATCGGCCACCGACATTTTGTACTTGGCCAGCAAATCGGGGTTGCGGCCGCATTCGCCGTAGCAATCCAAAATGCCAATGCGTTTCATGGGCACGGGCGCATGTTCCACCAGCACTTCAGCCACCGCACCGCCCAGACCTCCATAGATGTTGTGATTCTCAGCGGTCACAATCGCGCCGGTTTCGCGCGCCGCCGACACAATCGCATCCACGTCAATGGGTTTGAGTGTGGCCATGTTGACCACGCGCGCGCTGATGCCTTCTTTTGCCAGCAAGTCGGCAGCTTCCACACACTGCGAGGTCATCATGCCGCAGCCAATCAGGGTCAGGTCTTTGCCGTCGCGCACGCGCAGGGCTTTGCCAATTTCAAATTTGTAGTCTTCGGGACACACACGCGGCCAGGCGTCGCGTGTGGAGCGCAAATACACCGGGCCGTTGTAGGCTACAGCCGCGCGCACCGCGCCAGCCATTTCAATATCATCGGCCGGATCGAGCACCACCATGTGCGGGATGCCGCGCATGATGGCAATGTCTTCCATGGCCTGGTGCGTGGCGCCGTTGTTGCCGCTGACGATGCCGGGGTAAGCTCCCACCAGTTTCACATTGAGGCCGGCATGCGCCACCGAAATGGCCACCTGGTCGGCGGCGCGGCGCGAGGTGAACACAGCAAATGAACCCGCAAACGGGATTTTTCCAGCCAGCGCCATGCCGGCTGCCACGCCCACCATGTTCTGTTCGGCAATGCCCAGTTGAAAGAATCGCTCGGGAAATGCCTCGGCGAAATAGACCATGCGGGTCGAGCTTGCCAGGTCGGCGTCCAGCGCCACAATGCGCGCATCTTCGCGCGCCAGTTCTACCAATGTCTTTCCAAATGCTTCACGGGGTGAGTCAACCATATCAGCCTCCTAAGCCTCGCAACCTAATTCCTGTAATGCCTGCGCCAACTGCTCCGCATCTGGTGATTTGCCGTGCCAGGCCGATTTGCCTTCCATGAACGACACACCTTTGCCTTTGACCGTGCGCGCCACCAGCACCGTGGGTTTGCCTTTGACGGTTTGCGCCAGGTCAAACGCCGCCGCCAGGGCTGCAATGTCATGACCATCCACATCAATCACGTTCCAGTTGAAGGCGCGCCACTTGTCCACCTGCGGCTCCATGCGCATCACTTCATCCGTCTTGCCCATCAACTGCACACCGTTGTTGTCCAAAATCACGGTCAGGTTATCCAGTCCAAACTGGGCGGCAGATTCAGCAGCTTCCCACACCTGGCCTTCCTGGCTTTCACCGTCTCCCACCACGCAGTACACCCGCCAGGGAGCCTTGTCGAGCTTGCCAGCCATGGCCAGGCCAACCGCCACCGAAATACCCTGCCCCAGCGCGCCGGTTGAAATTTCGACGCCCGGCAGCAAGTGCATATCGGGATGAACCTGCAAGATGCTGTCAATGCAGCCGAAGGATTTCAATTGCTCGGCCGGGAAAAAGCCGCGCTCTGCCAGCGTGGAATACAACCCCACTGCCCCATGACCCTTGGAAAGCACAAAGCGGTCGCGTTCCGGCATGTTGGGATTTTTGGGGTCAACGTTCATCACATGAAAATAGAGTGTGGTCAAAATATCGGTGGCGGAAAGCGAACCGCCTGGATGCCCCACCCCGGCATGCGAGATGGTGCGCACAATGTGGCCGCGAATACACCGCGCCGTATCTTGCAATTGTTGTAGTTCGGATTGAGTCAAAGATGACATGCGAATTTTCACCTTTCTAAAGAGATCCACAGTTCGGAAAACGACCTCATACACAGATCAATATGCACGGGCTGTCCCCTGCCCGCAGGTCAATACGAGCAGGGGCGCATACCCATGTACTTCATCTAACATGAAGAAAGTTTCAAATTAATGATCAGACGCCATGGGCAGTGTGGAACCGCCCTGAGGCAGCGCCAGGATGCTGGCTTTGCCGCCTTTGCGGCGCAACGCTTCATCCAACGCCGCTTGCAACGAGTCAAAGGAAATCAGGCCGCAGCGCTGCACGGTTTCGGTCGGGATGGCAGACACCAGGAAGACATCGGCATTCTTTTGCACCACGGCAATGGCCGCCGCCTTGTGCCCGCCCAGCACAAATTGATCTTGAATGCGCCGGATGAGGTCATCGGGTGATTTGGCGCTCATCAGCCACTCTTCAAAGGTGCGGTTGCCCAAGCCTTCGATGCACTCCGCCGCCAAAATGACCACGCCGCCGTCTTTGACCGCATACTTGGCATTGTCCAGCGCCTTCTGCCCCTGGTAGAGGTTGATGTCTTTGGGATAGCCGCCCGCGCTGACCAGCACAATGTCGGCGCGCGCGGGCAAATCAACCTTGCCGCGTTTTGCCACCAGCTCACAGCCGGCGCGGTGCGCCTGGGTCAGGTCGCCCGCCACGGCTGCCACAATGCGGTGATGCACGTCGACCCCCACGTTGAGGATGAAATCAACGCCCAGCATGGCGACTGCTTCTTCCAAGTCTTCGCGCACCGGGTTGCCAGCCAGGCGGGCAGCCGCGGCCTCAGCGCGTACCATCATGGAATGATTGGCGGTCACCGCCGCGCGCGAGGCGCAGCCCGGCAAAATGGCTTTGGCGCCGCCCGAAAAACCGGCGAAATAGTGGAATTCGAGGTTGCCCAGGCAAATGCGCACGTCGGCTTCGACCAGCGGGCGAAAAATCTCGACCGGCGTGCCTGCGCTGGTGACGCCCAGCCGCACGCAGTCATTCACATCGTGATTGATCACCTTGAAACGGGCAAAGGCTTCGTCGCCCACGGCCTGCTGCAATTCAGCCTCGGTCATGGCGCGGTGCAGCCCCAGCGCAATCACAATGGTCACATCGGCATCAGGAATACCGGCTGCCTGCAACTCTTCCTCGATGTACGGCATGAGCTGCGGGGTCGGGCACGGACGCGTCAGGTCGCTGGTGACGATGGCAATTTTTTGCCCGGGCTTCAGCAGTTCGCGCAGGCGCGGGCTGCCGATGGGATGCTGCATGGCATGGCGCAGCAGCGCGGCTTCATCCTCCGCCTGTTCGTCGTCATGCGGTTCAAAACTTCCCAAAAAGTTCTTATCGGGAACTTGCACGCGGGCTGTGCCGTGACCGTAGGCCAGTTCGAGGGCGCGCATACTCATGGCTATTTTCCCGTCTGGCGGTAACGCGCCGTGGCGCGCCGCAACCCGGTGACCACCGGCAGTTCCTGCCCGGAAAGGAAGCGCACCATGCCGCCGCCCGAGGTGCACACATAGCTCATGCGCTCTTTCAACTTGAAACGCCCGGCAGCCGCCACGCTGTCGCCGCCGCCAATCACCGAGTAACCCGGCGCGTCGGCAATGGCCGTGAACAGGGTTTCAGTGCCCCAGGCGCTCACCGGGTTTTCATACACGCCGGTGGGGCCGTTGACAAAGATGGTCTTGGCCTGGTTAACAATCTTGATGTAGCGTTCCACGGTTTTGGCGCCCACGTCCACCAGCAGTTTGTCCACCGGCAAATCGTTCACGCCAATTTCCACGCGCCCGCCGTCATCATAGGCAAAATCTTCGGGTATTTGAATGCGCTCGCCAAAGGTGGCCAGCAATTCGCGCGCGTTTTCCACGAAAGGCATCAAGCCTTTGTCGGCAATCAATTTCTCGGTGGGCGCGCCCAGTTTGGCGCCTTTGGCCAGCCACATCACCTCGCCGGTGAGTCCGCTGGTCAGCACCTGGTCGGCCGCCCCCTCACCCAGCACCTGCTTCATCATGCTGAAGGCGTCGGCAATGCGCGCCCCGCCCAGCACAAACACGCAGGGGTGTTCGGGCTGTTCTTTCACCCGCGCCAGCGCCGTGAACTCATCCAGGAACAAGGGTCCCGCCGCTGACGGCAGCACCTCGGCAAAGCCCACCAGCGAAGGTGAATAGCGGTGCGCGGCGGCAAAGGCTTCGCACACAAAGATGTCGGCCAGGGGCGCCAGGTTGCGCACCAGCCAGGTTTTCGCCAGTTTTTCGGGCGTTAATTTGACGAAATTCACAAAGGTCGACATCTCTTCCGAGAGATAGCGCACATTATTCAGCAGCAGCAATTCGCCGGGCTTCAGCGCCTTGATGCGCGCCACGGCGGCGGGGCCGCAAATGTCATCCATAAATTCCACCGGCTGCCCCAGCAGTTCGGTCAGGCGTTTGGCATGCGGTTCCAGCGTAATCAGGTTCTGGTAATCTTCCGTATCCCCCTGGTGCGCCAGCATCACCACTTTGGCGCCCGCTTCTGACAGGCGTTTCATGGTGGGGGCGCTTTTGCGAATGCGATTGTCATCTGCCAGCCCGCCGGTTTCTTGATTGACGGGTGAATTGATGTCTACACGAAAGATTACAGTCTTATTTTTGAAATCGAAATCATCCAGGCTCAAAATTCCAACGTCCACGGCTCTCGCTCCTTCTCGAAAAGACCCTAAGGGTTTTAAAACCCTTAGGGTCATCTTTTCTTTCAACTAGCTGCGCACCTTCATGTCCAGGTATTTATTGGTCAGCCCGACTGCTTCCAGGCGGTCAGTTTGCATTTCCATGCAGGCGCGAATGCCGTCCATGGTTTCGGGGATGGTGACTGATTCTTGCGGAATGTTAATGGCGAACAACACATCATCGCCCGACATGCCGATGCAGTCTTCCCACACACCAATCTCGTACAGGTCGCCGCGTTTTTTGCCCAGGTCGCGCGCATAGCGGAAGAAGGCTGTGTTGGAGTTGAAGCCGTCAGCAATTTTGACCACGCGGATGCGCGGGTGGGCGCGGAAGATATCCAGGGTCGTTTCTTTGCTCAACGATTTCTTGGGGGTGGCCACAATGCTGATGATGTGACCGTGCGTGACCGGGGTGTGCACCAGGAAACCGGTGGCGTTGACATGCGGCATGATGTGCATCAAATCAACCGCCTGGTGATTGGGAACCTTGTCGACCTGCAGTGTGTCAACCAGGCCGCGGTGCGTATCGCCGGGATCGGCCACGCGGCGGATGATGGTGATGGCAATTTTTTCAACGCCCACCGCGCGGTCCAGCGCATCAACGGCGCGGATCAGACCGGTGGTGTTGCACGAGGTCAGTTTGAGGAAGCGCTGCCCGATGCCCTTCTCATAATTGGCATAGCCGTGGAAGAACACATCGGCCACTTCGTTCTTCTCGCCGCCCTGGAAAATGGCTTTGACATTGTGTTTGACATACAATTCTTTGTTTTTCATGCCAATTCCACCGGGGGCGGCATCCAGCATCACATCCACCTGTTCCAGCAGGTCATCAAAGCTGCCCGCCACCGGGATGCCGGCTGCGTCAAATTCAGGTTTGCGCGCCATGTCCACCAGGTACAGCGGGTAAGGCATGCCGCTTTCATTGAGCGCGCGCAGCGCCAGGGTGGGCGCCAGGTCCACAATGCCAGCCAGCTCCATGTCACCCTGCAAGGCCACGCCGTCTGCCAGGCGCTGTCCAATGACACCGTATCCAGCTACACCAACTTTCACTTTGCTCATGGTTTCCTCACTTTTTCATTCAAGGGTTTTTTTATAATTCACCGCGTACCAGTTTACGCACACGGTCAGCAATTTTCACATCATTCACAATTTCAAAATCTTCCATTTGCCGCGCAAACGGAGGCGGCGTGTTGGGGGCGCACAAACGCTGAATGGGCGCATCCACATAACCAAACGCTTCACTGGCAACACGGGCCACCAGTTCAGCTCCAAAACCGCCGCGTTCCACCGCTTCATGCGCCACAAGCAATTTGCCGGTCTTTTTAACCGATTGGATGATGGTTTGCATATCCAGCGGGAACAACGTGCGCGGATCGACCACCTCAATATGAATACCTTCCTGCGCCAGTGTGTCGGCGGCTTTAAGGGCAAATTCAACTGTCTTTGAAATGGCCACCACCGTGCAGTCGTCGCCTTCACGCTTCACATCGGCCACGCCAAAGGGAATGGTGTATTCTTCCTCCGGCACAGGTCCTTTGTTATTGTAAAGCAGTTTATGTTCGATGAACGCCACGGGATCATTGAGGCGAATGGCAGTTTTGAGCAGCCCTTTGGCATCGTAAGGCGTGGATGGCATGGCAACCAGCCAGCCGGGAATATGCAGGAAAAAGGCTTCGAGGCTTTGCGCATGATGCGCCGCCGAAGAGCGCCCCATGCCGCCCTGCGTGCGCAGCACCATGGGCACCTGCGCCTGCCCGCCCGACATATAGCGAATTTTGGCCGCCTGGTTGAGAATCTGATCCATCGCCATACCCACAAAGTCGATGTACATCATGTCGAACACCGGGCGCATGCCGGTCAGCGCGGCGCCAATGCAGGCGCCCACCGTGCCCAGCTCGCTGATGGGCGTCTGGATAATGCGCTCGGTGCCAAACTCAGGCGAGAGCCCCAGTGTCACTTTGTAGGCGCCTCCAAAAGGATCGGCGATATCTTCACCCATCAAGAATACGCGCTCGTCGCGTTTCAATTCCTCGCGCAGCGCTTCTTTCAATGCTTCTTTGTAAGTGATTTCACGCATGGCTGCACCTTTCTAAAGGGGATTTCCCCACACATCGAATTCGGAATAAACATCAGTAAGGGCTGATTCAGGTTCAGCCAATGGGCTTTGCTTGGCAAACTCAATGCCGGCATCCAGTTCGGCATCCACATCCGCGCGGATGTGCTGATCTTCTTCGGGGGTGGTATAACCCCATTCCTGCAGGCGGCGGCTGATGCTATCAATGGCATCGCGGGCGCGCCATTCTTTCTGCTCTTCTTCCGGCATATAGGTACCCGGGTCACCCACATAGTGTCCCCAGTAGCGATAGGTTTTGGCTTCAATGAAGGTTGGCCCCCCACCCTTGCGGGCGCGCGCCACGGCTTCGCGCACCGCCTGGTTCACCGCCACAACATCCATGCCGTCCACGCAGGCAGAAGCCATGTTATAAGTGGCTGCCCGGCGCGGCAGTTCGCACTGGTAGGCAGTCTTTGACCAGGGCTGGGTCAAACCATACAGGTTGTTGGCGCACACAAATATCAGCGGAATTTGCCACAGCGAAGCCAGGTTCATGGCTTCGTGAAAACCGCCTTCAGCGGTGGCGCCGTCGCCAAAAAAGCACACCGCCACCTGGTCGGTCTTGCGCATTTTGATCGACAGCCCAATGCCGGGAGCAGTGGGCAGCGCGCCCGACACAATGCCGGTGGCGCCAATGATGCCCTGGCTGAAGTCGGCAATGTGCATTGACCCGCCCTTGCCCTTGCAATAGCCGGTGGTGCGGCCAAACAATTCAGCAAAGGCAAATTTGGGCTCGCAGCCCTTGGCGATCACATCGCCGTGCCCGCGGTGGGTGCTGGTGATGTAGTCATCTTTGCGCAGCGCGCTGCACGCGCCCACTGAAACGGCTTCCTGCCCTACCGACAGGTGTAAAAATCCGGCAATTTCACGGGCTTCAAAATATTGTTTGGCTCGGGCTTCAAACCCACGAATCAGCAGCATGCGACGAAACATCGCGATCAGTTGTTCGCGGGTCAAATCTTTGGGAGCCGATGACTGGCTTTTCTTGCTCATGATTGCTCCTGTTCTGTTTAAATTAGCTGTGCGACGCAGTCAACATTAAAACGGGGCTTTCCGCCATCTGCGCCACGCAATCCAAAAAGCGCGCGGCAGATGCTCCGTCGAGTACACGGTGGTCAAACACCAGGCTGAGGGTCAGGCACGGGCGCACCCCAATCGAGTCGTATTCGTCAATCACCACTGGCTTGCGCACGATCTTGCCCACACCCAGGATGCAGCTTTCGGGCAGGTTGATGACCGGGGTGAACCCCTCAACCCCCAGGCCGCCCAGGTTGGTGATGGTGAAGGTGCCGCCGCTTAAATCATCGGGAGAAATGCGCCCGCTGCGAGCTGCCTGCACCAGTCGCTGCGTGGCGGCTGCAATTTGCGCAATGGTCAACTGGTCGGCGTTGTGCACCACCGGAACCATCAAGCCGCGGTCAGTGTCCACCGCCAGGCCAATGCTGGCGCCTTCCAGCAGTTCAATCTGTCCATTGAGCATGCGTGCATTGGCTGCAGGGTGTTCCACCAGGGCACTGGCGCAAATGCGCATCAAGATATCGTTATACGACACCTGCTCGCCGCGCTCTTTATAGCGCTGGCGCAAATCGACCAGTGCGCTGGCATCCACCTCTCTGAACAGGGTAACGCGCGCCGTGGTGTGCACGCTTTCAGCCATGCGCTGGCTGGTGATGCCGCGCACACCCTTGAGCGGGATAATCTCTTTGACACGCGGCTGGCTGCGCTGCGGAGCGGCCGCCTTTTGGCCGCGGATGATGGCAGACGCGGCCGCCAGCACATCTTCCTGCATGATTTGCCCGTTGGCGCCGCTGCCCATGATGCCCGCCAGCGGCAGGCCCAGCTTTTCAGCCAGGCGGGCTGCCACCGGAGAGATTTTGATTTCAGTCGCTGGCGCTGCAAGCAGCGCCCCGCCAGCCGCTTTTTCCACATCGGCTGCCTGGATGCGCCCGCCCGGTCCGCTGCCTTCAACCTGGTGCAAATCGACGCCCTGCTGCTTTGCCAGGCTGCGCGCCTTCCAGGTGGCGCTCAACACCCCGCCGTGGTCTGCTTGCAGCACCGCCTGTGGTGCGGCAGCAGCTTGCTGCTCAACTGGCGCAGATGGCGAGACGCTTTCAAGCGGTTTTTCCTGCGCGGCAGGCATATCGGCCAGGGTTTCATTTTCACCCAAAAGCACGCAAATGGTTGCGCCCACCGGCGCTTCAGTGCCCACAGGGGTCAAAATTTTCCCCACCTTGCCGCCTTCGACGGCCTGAACCGCCACTACGGCTTTATCCGTCTCGACTTCACAAATATCCTGTCCCGGAGACACGGCATCGCCGGGCTTGACCGCCCAGCTTACAATCTTACCGGTTTCCATAGTTAATCCCAGTTGCGGCATTGCTATTTCAAACGGCATAAGCTCTTCACTCCTTGATGAATGGTTTTATGCGCTTATCCCAAGTGAGCGCAATTTTTCATCCCACAATTGCCTGTCAGCCAGCGGCGCCAGGTATGACACCACAAACTCAATCTGGCGCATGCAGCGATCACGCCAGATGCCGCTGTTAATGAACTGTTGGTGTTGCTCCGGCTGGCGAATGTCCAGTTCAATTAAATCACGGCAGGTAATGTGGTGAAATTCTTGTTGAAAGGCATCCACGGCTTCAGCCAGCACCAGGCGCGCTGTGCGTTTTGCCGCATGATGCTCATGGATGCGCTGCGCCGCCAGCAATCCCAGCGCCATGCCTGCTCCGCTGAGCGCCCCGCACACCTCACCCTGCCACGCCACTCCCCCGTTTAATGCCATGGCCGCCGCTGAATCTTCCGCTTGCGGCAATCCATAAATCATCTTCAGGGTTACAAAACTTGTTTCAGCGCAGCCGTATGTGTTGGTTTCGCTTAAAAACAGGTTACGCGCTAATTCAACCGCCTGCCGGGCACCCATAAGATTTCAATCTCCACAATAAAAATCCCTCTTTGCTTTTTCTACCAGGTATCAGGTGACAGACAAAGAGGGAATGGTCATACTCCGCATGCAAAAATGTGCACAAACCAACAATCTGCGTGATCAAAATTCAAATGTTTCATTGTCAGGTTTAGAAGAGAAATATCTTGATTTTGCCTGTCCTACCACCACTTTATTATTGATAATCGATTATCAATAATAAGATTATAGATAATGCACAATCCTTTGTCAAGGGTGTAAAACCATCTTCAAAGCAGCTCTTTTCGTCGCTGCTCAGGTTTTGTTGCAAACCTGGAAGTCTCTCCAAGATGCGAGAGAGACTTCCAGAAATTGTTTGATTCTTACCGGCTGCGCGGATTGCGCACGTAGGCAATCAGCAGCACATACAGCACAATTCCAAATCCGATCCATTTTCCAGCATCCCCCAACCCCAGCGCAATCAGCAGGTTGGTCAGGGTTTGCAAGAATATGGAGCCCAGGATCACGTTGAAATAATTGCCTTCACCACCGTCCAACGAGATGCCCCCCACCACCGTGGCGGCGATGCTCGGCATCACATACATGGACCCCATATCTTTGAAAGCCAGCCCCAGGTTGCCAATCAACAACAAGCCCATCAGGCTGGCCAGCACGCCGCTGACCACAAAAGCCACCCAGCGCACAATTTTGGCATCCACACCGCTCAGGTAGGCGGCGATTTCGTTGGAGCCCACGCCGAACAATTTTAGTCCCCAGGATGTCTTATACAGCAGGATCATGGTGATGATGGCTACCACGATCAGAAGAAAGACCACGTTGGGGAAGATGCCTGTCGATTTGGCGGCAATGATTTGCAAAATTGGCGACGGTTTGCCGGTGATATCTGCACCCTTGGTATAGGCATTGACAATGCCCTGAACAATGTTGGCCATGGCCATGGTGACCACCAGCGCCGGAAGCTTGAGATAGGCCGCCAGGAAGCCGTTGGCAAAGCCAACCGCAATGCCCACAGCCAGCGCCACCAGGATCGCCATCCATAAATTGGAATTTTGCCCGTCCATAATACTGGCGGTGAGCACAGCCGTCATGGTGGCAGTATATCCCACTGAAAGGTCCAGGCCGCCGCCGCCTGCCGCAATCACAATCATCTGGCACAGCGCAAACAATGCAATATATGAAGCCAGTTTCATGGTCAGCAGCAACTGCCCAAAGCTGAGGAAGTTTCCAACCAGCACTTCGCCCGCAATGAAGAGTAAAAATATCAACAGAATGACGACGATGGACTTCTTGTATCGCGACCAGGCAATCTCAAAGAAATTACTGCGTGTGTTTGTAATTGCAGGATTCATTTCATCCCTTCCTTGAGCATTGCCCGTTTGCTAAAGAGTGAATAGACCAGAGATCCAGCAATCGCCACAATGATGATCAGGCCGCTGACCAGGGTCTGATAGGCATTGGGAATATTGGCAAAGAAAATGATCTTGTTGACAAAACTGAGCGTCAGGGCGCCGACTATGGCAAAGAACACATTGCCCTTTCCGCCGGTCAGGGCAATGCCGCCCACCACAGCCGAGGCAATCACTTTCAGCGTCATGGGGTCGCCCATGCGCGCATCACCCGACTGGTTTTGCCCCACAAAGAATAGGGCTGCCAGCAAAATAAACAGCGCATTAATGATGCAGGCCACCGTTTGCGTCCAGCCGGTATCAATACCGCTGGCATAGGCATTGTCGTTATTGCTGCCCACCGCATACATATAGCGCACAATGCGCGTCTTGCTCAGGAAGAACCACCCCACACAGCCGATAATTAATAGCCATAACGCAGGCGGTATGGTTTTTCCCATTTCAACGAAAAAGTCGGGGATGCCCGGCACCGATTTAAAATCGTAGAAGATGCGGAACCATTCGGTTATTTGCCCGCCCGGGGTGGGGCGCAAGAAAAGCGCAATGCCCAACCACAGGTAAGAAGTGGCATAGGTGACAATGACGGGCGGCAGGCGCAGGTAGCCAATGCCAATGCCGTTGACCATGCCGATGGCCACTGCCACACCAATGGCGGCAAGCAGCGCCGTGAAGCCCGAAGCCGGGTCGTCTTTTTTCATAATGTACGTGAGCACCACCGTCATTAACGACAGTGCAGACCCCGCCGAAAGATCAAGCCCGCCCGAAATGATCACCACTGCCTGCCCCATGGCCATCAAGATTAAAGGGATAAAGGCGTTATAGGTGCGCACCAGTGATTTTTGTTCAAAGAAATTTTTCTGCAAATAGACCGTAATGGCGAACATCACCAGCATGATGAGCAAACTGGAAAACTCGGGTCGACCAACCCACCGTTTAAGAGTGCTTGTTTTCTCGTTCATCGCCTCTTGTTCCTTATCCAACACCTAAGGATGTGGTGATGATGGTATCTTCGCAGATTTCATCGCCTTCCAGGGTGGCAATAACCTGGCCTTCATACATGATCATCAGGCGATCACAGTAATCGACCAGTTCTTCAAAGTCGCTGGCGTATAAAATAACGCTGGTTTGTTTTTCACGCACCATTTTTAAAATAAAATCATACAGATCGCGTTTGGCGCCAATATCCACGCCCTTTGCCGGGTCAGCCAGCAGCAGCACATTGGTATTAAAGGAAAGCCACTTTCCAACCACCACCTTTTGCTGGTTGCCGCCCGAAAGCATGCTAACCTGAGTATCAATGGTGTGGGTTTTGATGGAAAGTTTTTCCACCGAATCAATACATTCGCGGCGGTAACGAGCGTTCGGTGTAAACAGCGGTTGATCTTTCAATCCCAGCTTGGGATAAATCATATTGGTATATACCGAATGTTTTAAGAACAAACCCTCAAGCTGGCGGTCGCCCGGCACCAGGAAGATGCTGTTGCGAATGGCTTCCGACGGCTTGTTGAGTTTCAATGGCTTGCCATTTAATTCGGCATTTCCGCTGATTTCGGGATAATTCCCAGCCAGGGCCAGCATCAATTCATACTGCCCCTGTCCTACCAGTCCGCCAACACCCAGAATTTCCCCTTTTTTCAGTTCAAAGGAAATATTCCTGAGAATATTGCCATAGTTAAGATTTGAAACGGTCAGGACTACATCTTCATGCCGTGTTCGCTCTGACTTTTGATGCCGCGATGTCTGCGCCTCTCCGGTGATCATACTGATGATATTTTCCGGATTCTTGGCATCCACCAAAAAGTCCATGCTGCCCACATCTTCACCGTTCCGAAAAACCACCACATCGTCGCAAATCTCCATCACTTCCCAGATGCGGTGAGAGGTGAAAATCATTGCCACGCCCTTTTCAGCCAGTTTGCGCATGGCGTTGAACAGGCTTTTCACCTGCGCTTGCTCCAGGGCAGCCGTGGGTTCATCCAGGATTAATAATTGCGGATTTTCAGAAATTGCCTTGGCAATTTCTACAATTTGCAGTTCCCCGGGATTCAGTTCGGTTACTTTCTTTTCAATATCCAGCCCGGGCAGAAGTCCATCAATAATTTCTTTTGATAATTTTCTGGCGTGTTGATTATCCAGGAATGGTCCGCGATTAATCTCAGATCCCAGCACAATGTTCTGCCAGATGGTCAGATCAGCCACCAGGCTGAGGTTTTGGAAGACCATGGCAATGCCGTCTTTCCTGGCCTCATGCGGATTTTTATATTTCACCTGGCGTCCATTGTAGATGATTTCGCCTTCATCCGCGCTGTACACACCGGTGATAATTTTGGATATCGTACTCTTTCCCGATCCGTTCGCCCCCAGCAGACCGGTGATTTTGCCTTTGCGGCATTTCAAATTGCCGTTTTTCAGCGCAATTACACCGCCAAAGCGTTTTTTAATGCCTTTTGCCTCTAATACCACCATAAGAGCCCATCCTTTACAGTATGGATGGGAGGCAAGTTTAAAACTTGCCTCCCTCCATCATTTTCAAAGGGTGTTAATGTTATTCGAACAGAGCTTCGACATCAGCCTGCGGCATAATTTCGCTCAGCAGGTAATCATCCGCTTTGTCCTTCAGCAGTTCCCAGCCCTCATCAAAGTTGTCGTTCGAGATGTACATGCCAACTTTGTAGAAGTAGGTGTTGTCTTTCAACAGGCCGGCTTTGAACTGTTTGCCGTTGTAGAGCTGCAGCGCCATGCGGAACGCGGTGCCGCCAATTCCCGGAGGATTCGGCTGCACACAGGCGGTGAAATCTTTGCCTTCGTCACGAATCTTCTTCCACTCTTTGAAGAAGGCTGTACCAGGATCACCAAACATCACTTTGGGCAGTTTGCCGGCATCCAGGAACGCCGACAGCACACCGTATGCCATACCATCCTGGGTGATCACGCCGTCAATCTGCTGCCCGCCGCCAATCAATTGAGTGGCAACGCCTTTGGCCTGGGTCTGATCCCAGCCGCCGGTTGTGCTGGCAATCATCTTGATGTCCGGGTATTTCGCCAACACGTCGTCGGTGGCTCTGATGCGGTCGTTGTTGGCCGGGTGTCCGTCCAGACCGTAGATCTGGATGACGTTGCCGCTCTTCAACGCTTCGGCAATGCATTCCACGTTCTTCAGGTTCCAGGCGTAGTGATCCAGCGTCACATTGACCACATCGGGGGCCGTCACGGTGGCGTCGAAGGCCACCACCAGAATACCCGCATCCTGGGCTTCTTGAATCACGCCGTTCAGGGCATCGGGCGAGTTGGGGTTGACCATGATGATGTCAACACCTTCGGAGATGAAGTCGCGCAGAATGTTGGCCTGCTCGGTGGCGTCGCCGTTGGTTACATTGTTGACCAGTTTGTAGTCGGCAATCACGCCGGCATCTTTATATTCTTTACCGACTGTTTCCAGCGCGTCAATCATGATGTTGCGCCAGGATGTGCCGGAAGAACCAGTTGAAATACCCACCACAGGGGGTTCTTTGGCAGAGGCTGCGGGGGCAGGTGCAGCGCCGGCTTCTTCAAACAGGGCTTCGACATCAGCTTCAGGCATAATCTCGCTCAGCAGGTAATCATCCGCTTTGTCCTTCAGCAGTTCCCAGCCCTCATCAAAGTTGTCGTTCGAGATGTACATGCCAACTTTGTAGAAGTAGGTGTTGTCTTTCAACAGGCCGGCTTTGAACTGTTTGCCGTTGTAGAGCTGCAGCGCCATGCGGAACGCGGTGCCGCCAATTCCCGGAGGATTCGGCTGCACACAGGCGGTGAAATCTTTGCCTTCGTCACGAATCTTCTTCCACTCTTTGAAGAAGGCTGTACCAGGATCACCAAACATCACTTTGGGCAGTTTGCCGGCATCCAGGAACGCCGACAGCACACCGTATGCCATACCATCCTGGGTGATCACGCCGTCAATCTGCTGCCCGCCGCCAATCAATTGAGTGGCAACGCCTTTGGCCTGGGTCTGATCCCAGCCGCCGGTTGTGCTGGCAATCATCTTGATGTCCGGGTATTTCGCCAACACGTCGTCGGTGGCTCTGATGCGGTCGTTGTTGGCCGGGTGTCCGTCCAGACCGTAGATCTGGATGACGTTGCCGCTCTTCAACGCTTCGGCAATGCATTCCACGTTCTTTAGGTTCCAGGCGTAGTGATCCAGCGTCACATTGACCACATCGGGGGCGGTCACGGTGGCGTCGAAGGCCACCACCAGAATACCCGCATCCTGGGCTTCTTTGATCACGCCGTTAAGGGCATCGGGCGAGTTGGGGTTGACCATGATGATGTCAACACCTTCGGAGATGAAGTCGCGCAGAATGTTGGCCTGCTCGGTGGCGTCGCCGTTGGTCACATTGTTGACCAGTTTGTAGTCGGCAATTTTGCCAGCATCTTTGTATTCTTTACCGACTGTTTCCAGCGCGTCAATCATGATGTTGCGCCAGGATGTGCCGGAAGAACCGGTGGAAATACCCACCACAGGGGGTTCTTTGGCTGCCGGGGCTTCGGCTTCAGCCGGGGCTTCGGCTTCAGCCGGGGCTTCAGCTTCGGCTGGTTTGGCTTGTTCAGCAGCAGGGGCGGCGGGCTGTTGTGCACAGCCGGCAATGGCGCTGAGGGTGAACACCAATACCAGAAGCAAAGCCATCAGTTTGAATGAACGTTTCATTCTTTCCTCTCCTTACTTGTTGGTTTATTGCTCAAAACTTGGTAAATTTTTCGCCCTCCCATTCCCGCGGAATGAGGGGGTAAAGCTTGCTGGTTGAGCATTTCTAACCGTCTTTGTTTGGAAAAAACACCTCCTCTCACAAGTATTTTCCAATCAAATCCTTCGCCAGGCCGGGCAACAAAACAATTCGCCGGTATCACTCGATTTGATATGGATTTTGCTGGACTCCCATAGGCAGTGAAATTTGCCCCGGGAATTCGGAATAATCGGGGGGAACGCCAAACGCTTCAATGTGCTCCTTCATGGCCTGTTGGGCGGCTTCAGGATCTCGAGATGTGAGCGCCTGCAAAATTTGCTCATGTCTGACAGCCAGGTCTTCCAGCCTATCTGCCGCCCGGCTGGCGGTGAAGATGGTCCACTGTCCAAGCTGCAGTCCCTGATAAATGCGGTACAGCAGATGGTTGTTAGAAATGCGCATAATGGTTTCGTGAAATTCCATATTCAAGCGGTTGGTGGTGAACATGTCATGCTGCTTGGCAGATTCTTCCATTTTATCCAAAATGCCGCGCAAAACCATCAGATGTTCATCCGTAATCCGTTCTGCCGCCTGGCGCGCTGCCAGCGATTCGAGTGAAGCGCGCACCGTGTACACCTCGTACAAATCCTGCGCTGAAAAGGTGCGCACCGATGTGCCTTTATACGGCTCGGTGACCAGGAATCCCATGATGACCAGGTCGCGGATGGCTTCGCGCACCGGGGCCTGGCTGACGCCAAGTTCTCGCGCCAGTTTGCTCTCAACAATCCGCTCTCCTGGTGCATAACGCCCATTTTGAATGGATTCGATCAAATACTGGCGTACCTGATCGCGTAAAACAACTTTGTTGACAGCAATATTCTTTAACTCTTCCATAAATTTTTCCCGGTATTACAGTCCTGGTGTCCACCAAACCGAAAGAGCCTGTTCTTGTTATGGAACAGGATGAACTGGAACTTTCTCCTCTTTTGAATTTGCTGGCAAATCAATTTTTTTCCATTCATGGTTTCATTGGTTACAGGCAAGAGCATAATTTCCGGTTTACCTGCAGTCCTCACCACCGCGGGTAAACCGAAGGAAATTATCATTTATCGATTTTAGAGCAATTTCTCCACTTCGTCAAACAGCAATTGCGGATTCTTGGCGCGCACCATATAGTAAGGCAGCGGCTCAGTAAAACGATACAGGAATTCGGCGCGCTTGCGGCGCAGTTCATCGGTATCGACAATGGGCATCACCAGGCCCGGCGAAGAAAGCAGTTGATTCAAACCGAAGAAATTCATCATGGAATGGTAACTCTGGTATTCTTTTTCAAACTGCCCCATCTGGCTGACCGAGGTGGCAAAGTTGCCGTCAATGGCGGGCACCACCACCAGGTCCACCTTGCTGGGTTCCAGGTAATGATTGACTTCGGGCGCTTTGCCAAACAACTTGGTCACACCCTCATCCTGGTCGGCCAGGTCTGAACGTTCGGTACCTTTGGCGCGTTTGCGCAGGAAAACACTGGTCGAACCCATCACCACCGTGCCGCTGTCATCAATCACAATCGTCTCGGTCGAAATGTTCAACGCACCGCGGTTGCAGCCTTCAAGCTGCGACATGGTTTTGCCGTGATTCGACTCGCCGCCCAAAAAGACAATGGTTTTGCCTTTGTAGCGCACAGCCGAAGAATGAAACGGATGCAGCCCCTGGGCTTCCAGGCGGAAAGCCAGCATGGTTACGATGATTTTTTGAATCTCGCCTTCAAACCATTCTCCATCCAGGGTCAGCACGCCATCGGCATAACGAATGTCTTTTACGGCTTTGTCTTCATTCCACACAATGTCGGCTTTGGGCAGGGTCACTTTGTCGGCAAGTTCCACAGCCGCCAGGCGGTAGTTCAGGAAGGTCATATCTTCCAGCAGGCTTTCGCGCGGTTTTGAACTGTTAACGTCAAAGCGCAGCCGCGCGGTTTTGGATACAAATTCTTGTGAAAAAATGGCCATTTCTCAGTCCTCTTTCTGACTACAGGGTGGTAATTGGTCGGCTTTGCAGCAGATAAATTTGATTCGCTTCGGCGCCCCATTCAATATCCTGCGGGCAGCCAAAGTGTTTCTCCACTTTGTTGGCAATATCCACCAGTTGTTTCAATTCTTCTTCATCCAACACGGGGTTGCAGGCAAGTTGTTCGGGCACATCCACTTTGATCACACCGCACACGCCGTCCTTGCAATACATAATGCCCTTGGGAGCCTGGTATTTGAAGGCAACTTCGTAGGTTTCACGGTCAACTTTGTAATGGTCGGGGGTAATTTCACCAGATACAATGCCTTCACCTAGCCCGTAAACCCCTTCAATGGTTAATTGATAGGGATTCTTCGAAACCGGGTCAACCGTGAATACCACGCCCGCTTTTTCTGAATTGATCATGCGCTGCACCACCACAGCAATGGAGACCTTGTTGTCATCGAATCCGTTGCGGTGACGGTAGAAGATTGCCTGGCTGTTGAACAGCGAAGCCCAGCACATTAACACCGCGTGAATCACTTCATCATCACCGTAGATGTTGAGGAACGTACTCTGCTGACCGGCAAAGCTGGCACCTGCCAGGTCTTCAGCCGTGGCGCTGGAACGCACCGCCACCGGGGGATTGTCTCCCAGGTCGTGATAATTTTTTAATATTTCTGCGCGCAGTGCATCATCCAGCGACAAGCCGTGAAACAAGGCGCGGATGTCAACTTCAACCGCCGCCAGGGCATTGCAGTCATCGCGACCGACTTTTTCCAGAAGGCTGGCAATTTTTTTATCCAGGCCGGTTTCAACCATTGTCTTGCGATACGCCTGAGCGCTGATGACAAAACCCGGCGGCACAGGCAAACCTGCCTGTGCCATGTCTCCCAGGTTGGCGCCTTTTCCACCCGCCACCGGGACGTCATGCCGGGTTATCTCATCGAACTTCAAGCACATTTTTTCTGCCATTCGAGATTACTCCGTGTAATGAATAAATTTGCTGGTAAGCATTATGGTAGGTTCTATCAGATTACTGACAGGCTGTGAGACCGCCATCGATGAAAATGTTCTGCCCATTGATGAAGTCTGACGCCGGTGAAGACAGGAAAATCGCCAGTCCGGCAATATCCATGGGTTCGCACACCCGCCCCAGCGGAATGCGCGCCACCAACGGATTGTAAAAGCTGGGATCTTCAAGGTATTTTTTCACCAGGTCGGTGCGGGTGAAGGTGGGCGCAATGCCGTTGACCGTGATACCTTTTTCTGCCCATTCCACCGCCAACTGTTTGATCATCAAACCCAGGCCGCCTTTGCTGGCCACATAAGAAACATAGCCGCGGTGAGCCAGCGCCAGGTGGCTGCGCACCGAGGTGATGTGCACATGCTTGCCGCCGCCTCCGCGCGCCATTTGCGCCTTTGCCACCGCCTGCGATAGGAAGAAAGCGCCTTTGAGATTGATGGTGAAAATGCGCTCCCAGTCTTTTTCACTGTATTCAATTGCCGGGGCTTCAGTATGCGTGCCCACGCAATTGATCAGGATATCAGGAGTGCCCACCTGTTTGGTGATGTCGGCAGCCAGGGCATCCAGGCTGGGAACATCGCGCACATCCATGCCAAAGAACCAGCCCTCGGCGCCCGCTGCTTGCAGGTCTTTAATCTGGGCTTCAGCTTCTTCTTTTTTGGGCGCAATATCAGCAATCACAATTTTGGCGCCAAAGCCTGCCAGGCCCTGGCAAATGGCGCTGCCAATGCCGCCCGCCCCGCCAGCCACCAGCGCAACCTTGCCATCCAACTTGTAAAGGTCTCGATACATCTGTAAGTCAGCCATTGTTTCTGCTCCTTTTGGATATCGTGGCAGTTTGCATGCACTGCCTGGAAATGAAATTTGAATAATACCTGCTTGCAATCTTAATATTATCGATTATCGTTTGTTTTCTAGTGTATCACAACGCAAAACGCTTGTCTACTACCTTTTTATCCGCCTGACATGGGGGGAAACATGACCACTTTATCGCCATCTTGCAGTTGCCGGTCATAGTTCACCTCTGATGCGCCGTTCACCGTCACTTCAAACACATCGGCCAGCTTGCTTTCCAAAATGTTGCTTTGCATGCCCTTGTGCAAGCCCAGTTGAAGAAACAGGTCGCGAATGGTGGCCTGGTCAGGCAACTCAACCTCATCTCGCCCCCCCTCTGCTGATGGGGGCAAACATTCACGCAAAAAAGAAAAGAGCTGCACCTGTACTTTCATAAATCAATCCTTCATCAATAATCCTGGCGGTCTCTCAGGACAGCATGCTTTCCATCAACTGCACGGCGGTTTCGCCAACCAGGGGGTCATTCAGGTGCGTATCCAGTTCCACCACCTGCACCCGCGCCGAAACATGCTGTTTGAAACTTTCCATAAACGCCCGGTCTGATGCGGGGTCATGCAGCGGCTGCCCCTCGCGGGCAAACCAGCCAAAGGCTTCCAACGGCAAAATCATGGCCGCCGGCCCTTTAGACTGTGACAGGCGTTCAGCGATGATGCGTCCGGCCTGGCGCATTTCATCGATGGAAGTGCGCACCAGCGAAACCGTGGGGGTGTGCTGCATCACCTTGCGGGCCAGGTATTCAGCCGGCAAACCTTCCAGCGGCCCGGTGATGATGAAATCCAGCCCGCCGGTGGAAGCCACCACCGGGATGCCGCGCCGCGAAGCTGCCAGCATGCGTTCAGGCCCGGCTGAACAGGAGCTGTGCGCAATTTCCTGCACAATTTCGCCCGGCGTCAGGTCAAACACCCCCTGCACCAGGTCGCTGCCGGCAATCAATTCTTCCATCGAGCGCCCCCCGCTGCCAATGGCGTGAAACCCGATCACCTCACTGTGACGGGCTTCCATCAATTGTTGAACCTGGCTGACCAGGGTGGTTGACACCCCCAGCATCGAGGCGGTAAACACCCGTTTTCCATCGGTTTGCAGGGGGCGGGCGCTGCGGCTCATGCCCACCACCGCCGCCGCGGCATTGGTGAAAATTGCCCGCGTCAGGGTATTAATGCCCTGCACATCGGTCACCGAGTGCATCATCATCACATCTTTGGTGCCCACATAGGGGCCAAAGGTATATTCGCCGCTGGCGATGGTGGAGACCATCACTTTGGGCACGCCCAGCGGCAGGCTTTGCATTACGCGCGTGCTCAACGCCGTGCCGCGCGAGCCGCCAATGGAAAGCACGCCGCCCAGTTCGCCGCGCTGCAGCATCTCGTCCAGCAGCTTTGCTGCGCCCTGCGCCATGGTCACCAGGGCGTGCGTCTTGTCCCGCCCGGCAATCAGCGCTGCAATGTTGCTGCCGCCCGCCGCCGCCACCTGGTGACGGGTGACATCGGCTGTGATGGAAGCCTCGCCCAGCACGCCGGTGTCCATCACCAGCGGGCTGCCGCCCTCGGCCTGCACACGCTGGCGCAAGAATTCTGTTTCCGATCCTTTGGTGTCGAGTGAACCCAGAATGACAATATATTTTGTCATACCATTTACCCTTCCCAATGCGTTTTTGTGAAGCGTCGTGTGTTGGAAACAGTGTTACCCGGGAGCGCCATTCCCAAATATGGCGCTCCCGGCAGCAATGTTCAAATTCTTTAGTCTTCGAAGATGGCAACCGCGCGCACAGGGGCAGCGGTCGACATGACCCATTTCACCGGCAAAACGCTTAGTTTGAAGCCGTAGGGTTTGGGCAGTTTGTCGAGGTTGGCCATGTTCTCCAGGTGATAGTACTCTTTGTCGAGCATCACACGGTGGGCAGGCCAAAATTCTTTGGTATCGAACATGGCCCACACCGGGCGGTCATAGGTGATGGCATCGATGCCGGTCACTTTAACGCCCTGCTCAATCAGCCATTCGGTGGCCGGGCCGGTCATACCGCAGTGATCTTTCAAATAGCGGTCTTCATTGTTATAGCGGCAGGCGCCGGTGTAAATCAAGACGATATCCAGCGGTTTGATGGTGTAGTTGATTTTCTTGAGCTGGGCTTTGAGGTCATCGACGGTGATTCCGTAGCCATAAGGTTTGTCAGAGAAGTCGAGCAGCACGCCGTCGCCATAGCAATACTCCAACGGGATGCCCTCGGGGCCGGGTGCGTCGTTGCGCAGGTGGCGCAGCGAGTCGATGTGGGTGCCCACATGGTCGCCGGTCACCACAACCGAGCTGGCGGTCAACCAGGTGGTGCCATATTTGGCAGCGCCAATTTTGGTTGCAAACTGCTCCCAGTCTTCCACCATGGCAATCACGGGGCGCGGAACGCGCGGGAAAACCATCATATCGCCGTGAACTTCCATACTCAGATCAATTATTTTGGTCATTTCTAATCTCCTCTTTTGATTTTTTCTTAATTAGTATTAATATCCGAACAAGCTTTTCAACTTGGGTATTACCAGAAGGTAATCACAGCCTGGTCCTGCACTGGCTGGTCCAGGTTAACCACGCTCACCGGCGGGGCGCCGGGCGGGCTGTAATAAATGGCGGCGTCCCAGCGCAACTGGCGGGTAACCGCATCCACAAACATCTCGCAAAAACCTTTATAGCGCTCATCCAGTTCATCAATCAACTGGCGCAAGGTGGCCGCCTGCGAGCTGGCCTGTTCTTCAACCACGCCGCTCAACATGCACACATGCGCCACATAAACCAGTTGAAGGGTTTTCATGGTTCCACCTCCACCCCGGCTTTTTGCAGCGCAACGGTCACATCACTCATCTCCAATTCAGCCAGTTTACCGGCTGTGGGTACCGAAGTTGTTTTGCTCCAGCCGTTGGCCTCGTAATACTCATCCAGCATGGGTTCAAAAACCTCGGGCGACAATTTGGGATAGCCAAAATGCGGCACATCTTCAGTGGCCATGCGAATGGGCGGGCGGTCATCCGCCCGGCTGAAACCTTCGCGCACGTTGAATGCCCGTTCCAGGTTGAACACTCGCTCGCCAGCGCGCACAAAATCAGGATATGCCATTTCCAACCCGGTGGCCGAGCCAAACAACTTCCACCACGGGCGCAGGTCCAACCCCAGGGTATCGCGCACCAGGAACACACAACCCGGCATGCTCTCAACGATGGCGCGGCTGATGCTGAACCAGCGCAGCAGTTTACCTTTCTCTTCAGGATTGCGCCCCTGGAATGCCTTGCGCAGGTCCAGGTCAACCCCCAGTTCATGCAATTCTTCCTTCGAAATCAGGTTGGGATTGCACGGATACGGCGGGTACCAACGGGTGTGGTCGGGACCCACCTCGCTGACAGCCACACCCAGCGCCACCATGTAATTGTTGCGCTCTGTAATGGCTTCCAATTCCTGCCCTTTGATGCTCAAGCTGAAGCGTTCAGCCCCGCGGCCAACCACTTTGGAGGCTTCCCAACTACCCATTGCCAGCAGTGCACCAAAGCCCTCTTTGCAGGCAATCTTGCGCATCAGGTCAACCAGGCCGTCGGGATCGGGGCAGCCAAAGCGCAGCTCCAGGCCGTCAGTGTCGGCTTTGGTCAGCAAGCCGTTTTCAAAACATTCCATTGCCCAGCTAAGCGTGAAGCCCACATGGAAGATGTCGAGGCCGTACTGGTTGCACAAACCCGAAATGACCAGCAACAAATCGAGATCATCATTGTCGATGGATGAGCCAAACACCACCGGCTGGCCTGCCCAGTAGTTGCCGCCTTTGAAACCCTTGTATTTGCCTTTGGGAATTTCATACTGCTTCTGGCAGGCAGTCCACGGGCAGTTGAAGCAGGCCTTGGCCTTGGTGACGTAATCATCCAAAAATACTTCGGCTGAAATGCGGGCAGTCTTGTCGCGTCCCCAGCTCATCTCGCGGGCATTGAAGGTCATTAAACTGCCCATGTCGGTGAACAATCGTGCCAGCACCGGCGCCCCATAGACAGACCACACCGGCGTCCACGGGTCGCGGCTGGTGGTCAGGTCAAGGCGGCTGCGGTATTCCTTGTAAGCATCCAGGAAGGCCGCATAATTGGCTACACGAATACCACCCGTGCCGCGCACAGCAATGGCTTTCAGCTTCTTGCTTCCCATCACTTCGCCGCAGCCGGCACGCCCGGCGCTGTTGTTGAGGTTGCCCATGATGACACTGGCGTGCACGCAGTTTTCACCCGCCGGGCCTATATAACGAAACTGGAAGTTCGGGTCACATATCTCACTGCGCAATGCGGCGTCAGTCTTGTCGGTGGTCAGCCCCCACAAATGTGAGGCGTCGCGAATTTCGACGGTTTCATCACAGATATACAGGTAAACCGGGCGCTCGGCTTTGCCGTGAATCGCCAGGTAATCATAACCAGCGCGGCGCAGCTCAGGCCCAAAAAAGCCGCCGCCGCTGCCTTCTGCCACGCTGCCTCGCGGCGATTTGCAGGCAATGGAAATGCGGCTGTTGCCCACCGGCAGCCCGTCCATGGGGCCGGTGCCAATGTAGAGCACGTTTTGATCTCCCCACGGGTCGATGCCTGCCGGGACCTCATTAAATAGAAGGCGGCTGTTCACACCGCGTGCGCCCAGGTACAGGCGCGTCCAGTCACGGGGCAATTCTTCGCGGCTTACCGCGCCGGTTGAAAGGTTAACCCGCAGCAGGATTTGGGTATCATTTGAACGATTTTTCATGCCGCTTCCTCCTGCTGCTTTTTCCAGGGCAGCGGCCATTTCCAGGGCGCAATCACCTTGAAAAGACTGTGCTGTCGGCGGGCGTTTTCCCACTCGCGGCGCGCTTCTTCAGCTTCTTGCGGTTCGGCATAGAACAGCGCACCGGTTGGGCACACCGCTACACAGGTGGGAATTTCATTTTTATAAATGGGTCGTACACAATCACCACTGCATTTCACCACGGGTGTGTCCCGTTCTTCGCCCGCTGCTTTCATTACTTGAATGCGCGCATACTCACTGAACACGCCCTCAGACAGTGAAGAACAGAAACTTTGGCATAATCGGCAACCATTGCACAGGTCTTCGATTACGTGAATGCGTTTCATCGTAAACAACCCTCCAGGTACCTCGCCCCTGTTATTATGATATGTCGATCCCGTGCGCCACCAGGTCGTCAGCCACATCTTTCAGACCCAGTTCTTCCAATTTCGCGCGGCGCGGAACACCGGTTTCAGGATTCCAGCCGTGCGCTTGATACCAGGCTTCTTTGATGGGCTCCAGGATGGTATAGACCTTGCCCTTGGAGGGACCTTCAGGCATGGGATCTTCGGTGAAACGCGGCGGCAGAATGTCGTCTTTGGAGGTTAAGCCCAGACGGGTGTTGTAGGCGCGTTCCAGGTTATTGATGCGCTGCGAGGTCTCGATCAGCTCTTCGCCGTCAAAGTCAAAACCGGTAGCCGCCGAATAGAGGCCCGGAACCAGTTTCAGCATTTTGTGCAGGGTTTTCTCCACCGTCTCGGCATAATAGGTGTAGGGGAATTTGCAAATACCCATCAGGTCGGGCATGGTGATGATGCTTTCCCAGTAATATAACTTGGAGGCTGCTTCGTCGTAGGGCAGCGCATCCAGGCCGTAAGCGCCGGGAGCGGAGATGCGCAGGTGGTCGGCACCGCGCGGACTGACCGCGTAGCGGAAGTTGTACACCTGCACCGCACGGGCGTCCAACGGCGCGGGGGTCATGCCTTTCACCTGCACGGCATAACGAATGGAATTTTTGCCGATGAGGTTGGCGGCTCCGCGCACACCATGCGCCAGGGTTTCGCCCAGGTAGCCTTCACGGTAGGCAATCTTGCGCACCAGCTCGAGCATGGTGTGATAGTTGCCCCAGGTCAAGTCCAATCCATCAGTTTCCTTGGTGGTTAAAATGCCGCGCTGGAATAATTCAAAGGCAAACGCCAGCACACCGCCCAGATCGAGCGTGTCCAGGCCGTAACGGTCAGCCAGGTCGTTGCCTTTGAGGATGGCCGCCAGGTTGTCGTTGCCCACTCCCGATCCAAAGGCAGCCGCCGTGCAGTATTCAGGTCCGCCCACTTTGGTTCCGGCAAATTCGCCTTCTTTCACTTCGCACACGCGGTCGCACTTTACCGAACAGCGGTAACAGCCGGCGGTGCGCACCAGGTAACTGTTAATTAACGCCTCGCCGTCGATTTTTTTCTTACCGGCAAACTGGCCATACTGGAAGTTCATTGTGTTGGTGCCGCCGATTTCGGTGTGGTGATCCATGAGCGTGCCCAGCGTGCCGCGGCGTGTGAAATCTGCCGAGCGGGCATCGTTGGCCTGTAACTTTGCCAGTTCGACGGCCAATTGTTTGAACACTTCGGGGTTTTTAACCGGGAAGGGTTTGCTGGCGCGCACTGCCACAGCTTTGAGGTTCTTCGAGCCCATCACCGCGCCCAGCCCGGTGCGGGCCGCCAGGTGATCTTTATCAGCCACCACGCCGGCGATCAAAACCAGGTTTTCACCGGCAGGACCGATGGATGCAACTCTAAAATCTTCGCTGCCCAATTCATGTTGAATGGTTTCAGTAGTTTCGTGTGTATCTTTGCCCCACAGGTGGCCGGCATCGCGCAGCGTCACCTGATCATCGTCAATAGCCAGATAAACCGGTTTCTCAGATTTACCTTTAAAGATAATGGTGCTGTAACCGGTGCGGCGAAAGGAAGCCGCAAAAAAACCGCCGCAGTTGCCATCGCCCAAAATGCCAGTTAATGGTGACCGCGCCCCCACTTGAAAACGCGCCGATGACAGCATGGGCGCCCCGCTCAATCCGCCTGCTGCAAAGACCAGGGTGTTCTCCGGGCTTAACGGATCGAGATCTTTAGGATTTAGATCATAGTTAAAGCGCGAGGTAAAACCTCGTCCACCGATATATTTACGGGCAAAACCAGGGTCAACCTCCCAGGACTTAAACTCGCCCCTGGTCAGGTCAACTTCCAATATTTTCCCGTACAAATTGGTTTCGCTCATGGTTACCGCCTTAAAAATAAAGTTTTTTCTTTGGCGGGTCCGGGGGAAAGCTCCAAAACCAGACCCGCCATTCATTACCATACTAATTCAAAACCGAATGCCTTACGGCTCCGACAGGATTTCTACCTGCCCGGTGAAGCCATTGACGCGTACGGTGGAACCGGTTTTGATCTTGCGGGTGCCGTCGCCGGTGCCCACCACGCCCGGGATGCCGAATTCGCGCGCCACAATGGCTGCGTGCGCCAGCACACCGCCCGTGTCGGTGACCACGGCTTTAATCTTGCTGAACACCACCACCCAGGCAGGATTGGTAGTGACACAGATAACAATTTCACCCTTCTTCACCTTATCGAAATCTTCGGGACCAGTCACCACGCGGGCAACACCTTCAGCCACACCCGCCGCAGCCGGCAGACCCTGCAGCACACCTGCCACCTGGGCTGCTTCGCCTTTTTGTTCGCGGTCAAAGCGCTCGGGCCAACCCCACAGATAATGGTAGGGTTCTTCGTACATGGCCCATTTGGTCACAGTGCCCACCCAGCCGCGCGGGGTGGTCTTCCAGGCTTGTTCCCATTTGCGGCGGGCGTCTTTGATGACAGCAATGCCGTCGTAGCCGTCGGGGTTGCTTTCGCTCTTGGGATTGGCAACATAGTAACGCAGTTGTTCATATTCCAGGAACATGATGTCATCGGCATTGCGCAGCAGCCCTTCTTTGACCATCTTGCGTCCAATTGCCATGATCACCAACCGCATACGGCCGAAGGTGCCCTGGTCGAAATAGAAGTGATGATCAGGGGTCAGCGGCATCATTTTGGTTGCCAGTTTCAAAGCATGATCCAGTTTTTCCCGTTGTTCAGGAGTGGCGCTGGCCGGAATTTTCGCTTTCATTTCTTCAATAGCGGCAAAGTGATCATCTTTGATTTTCTTGTATTCCGCCGGAAAGTCGTAGTCTGACACCAGGTAACCTTTGATGGTTTCGATGGCCGGGGTAGTATCTTCCACCCACAACTTATAGTTGTATTCGTGCGGATACATGGATTTGTAACCGTACTCTTTGCAATATTCTTCAACGTGCTTGAGGAATGTTTTCCCGGCTTCGCTGGCCTGCAGCGCAGGCAAAATGACCGAAGCTGTGTCGCCGGAGTCAAAGATGAACTTGACATCTTTGTTGGCTTTGGCTTCTTCTTTCAATTTCCACAGGTTCTCAATGGCATCCCAGTTGCGGTCTTGAATGGAAATGAGGATACGCCCGATAACGGAACCGTCAACATCTGGCACTACTTCTTTGGCAACTCCCTGGAAATTCATGGAAGACTGGAATTGCGCCAGGTTGAGAATCCAGTGCAGGCGGAAATGGCGTTCCTGGATATCAATGGCTTCCTCAAGGAAGACCATCAGATCTTTCAAAGATGCGGTTTCAGTTGGATAGGTATCCAGGTATTCAAAATTACGCAGAATTTCGGGGATATAGCGTTTTTGCCACCATTCCAGGAAATTCTCGGCATAAGTATCCATGATCCAACCGTAATACGGACCGATTAAACCAGCTTCCTTGCCATCGCGGGGAAATACCGCGCTGTACAGGTAGCCGTTTACACGCTTTCCATTCCATGCCACACCAGCCGGGAAACCAAAACGGCGATACATGTAATCCAACGTGGGGCCCCACCAGCCGTGCAGGCTGAAATACATGGGTGAGATGGGCATAGGCACATGGTTGTCATCGAAGAACCAGAACAGCTTCTTTTCTTCTTCGTCTTTCCACTCCACCGGAAAGCTTTCATCGCCAAAAAAAGTAGCCAATACTTCTTTGGTTGAATCAGACATCTTGAAATCTCCTTGTGAATTGAATTTGGTTGATCAGATTTGCCTTCCGCCGGCTTTACCTGTGATGTTGGACGTGTTGGCGCCGGGTAAAAACGGCAAGAATTTTCAATCGGTATCTGGCAAGTTTGCTGGTGAAACATTCAAAAAAAATTAAGTATTTTCTTTTGATGCAGCAGAGTCGGAAATTTTTCCATCACACCTGCCCTCAATCAGATTGCCTCCTTTCCCGGAAAATCTAATGCGCTTCTGTCTAACAATAAAAATTCCCTCTTTGTTTTTTCACCGCTTACCGGCATCCACGCAAAGAGGGAATCGCAATTTATGGCGTTCCTATAGACCAGCTTCGGGGTGTTTGCTGCAAGAAAAATCGGGTCATCCATCCTCGAGCTTGTATTCGTGAAAATTTCTGAAGTAATAAAACTCGTGCTATAATCTACTTATAGATAATCGATTATCTATAAGTAGATTATAGATAACGCGGTGTGCTTTGTCAAGTAAATTTTCGATCCCAGTTTTTCCTTTTTCGTGGCCAACAACTGCCGATTGAATCGATTATTGGCAGTAGAATGAATAAATTGAACCCATTATCAGAAAGGATTTACCATGAGCGCAATAACCCGTGAAGACGCCCTGGAATACCACCGCCTGAATGGAAAACCAGGAAAAATTTCTGTTGTTCCGACCAAACCCATGGTCACCCAGCGCGACCTGGGTTTGGCTTATACGCCCGGTGTGGCTGTGCCCGTGCTGGAAATCGAAAAAGATCCGGAACTGGCCTATGAATACACCTCGCGCGGCAACCTGGTGGCCGTCATCTCCGACGGTACTGCCATCCTGGGGCTGGGCAACCGCGGCGCCCTGGCATCGAAACCCGTGATGGAGGGCAAGGGTGTACTCTTCAAACGCTTTGCCGACATCGACGTTTTCGACATTGAGGTGGACACCAAAGATCCCGATGAATTTATCAAAGTGGTGGCAGCCATCGCCCCCACATTTGGCGGCATCAACCTCGAAGATATCAAAGCGCCCGAATGTTTCTACATTGAAAACAAACTCAAAGAAATGCTGGACATCCCCGTCTTCCACGACGACCAGCACGGCACCGCCATCATCGCCGGCGCCGCTTTCCTCAACGCCCTCGAATTGACCGGGCGAACCTTCCAAAATACAAAAGTTGTCTTCTCGGGTGCGGGCGCATCAGCCAATGCCTGCGCCAACCTGCTCATCCGCCTGGGCTTGCCGCGCGAAAACGTGTGGATGGTGGACACCGCCGGTCTGATCTACAACGGGCGCACCGTCAAAATGACCCCCGAAAAGCAGGCTTTCGCCCAGGGAGACAAACCCGCCACCCTGGCCGACGTGTTGAAAGGCGCCGATATGTTCTTCGGCCTGTCTGCCGCCGATATCGTCTCGCAAGACATGGTCAAATCAATGGCTGCCAAACCCATCATCTTTGCCATGGCCAACCCCGATCCCGAGATCAAATATGAACTGGCCAAAGCCGCCTGCCCCGACGCCATTGTCGCCACCGGCCGATCTGACTATCCCAACCAGATCAACAATGTGCTGGGTTTCCCCTTCATCTTCCGCGGCGCCCTCGATGTGCGTGCGCGCACTATTAATGAAGAGATGAAACTGGCCGCCGCTCACGCCCTGGCCAAACTGACCCGCGAACCGGTGCCCGCCGATGTGCTCAAAGTCTACAACCTCGACCACCTTGAATTCGGCACCGAATACGTGGTTCCCAAGCCGTTTGATACGCGTGTGTGCACCTGGGAAGCCACCGCGGTGGCCAAAGCCGCCATGAAAAGCGGCGTGGCCCGCGTTCAGATTGACCTGGATGCCTATCCACAGAAATTGAGCGAACGCCTGGGAATTCATTAAATACCCATAAATAACCATTAAGAAACCGCAAGGAGCTGCCGATAAAAAAATGGGGTACATTATTTTATTTACCGGTTCGAAACTTGCGGTTTTTTTAATTCATCACACTACTTGTCATGGGGAGTAAGTTGCTATGCCGCATAACCGCCAACCTGGAATTCGCGCCCGTATTTTGTCTGGCACACTGATCGCTGTTTTGTTCCTCTTTCTGACAGGTTTAGCCGCCTGGCTGCAATGGAATCGAATATGGTACATCGCACTTCCCCTTGCCGGGGCGGTATTGTCGGTGCTTACCACGCTGTATATTGCCAGCAGCATGCATTGGACCATCAATGTACTGAATCAATATTTACGCCGCTATGCCGCCGGAGACCTGGCGCGCAGCGACGGCAATGAAAAAGAACGTTTTCGCCGCGAGAATGCCACCCGCATGGACGAGGTGGGAGATTTGATTCGCGGCCTGTCGGCAGTGAAAGAGTACATCGCTGACATGGCAAAGGCCACCACGCAAATTGCCGCCGGCGACCTGACCACCCAGGTGAAACCTCACTCGCAGGCCGATGAGCTGGGCATTGCAGTCAACAAAATGCTGGCCAATCAACACGGCACCGTCGGACAAATTAACCAGAGCGCCCGGCAGTTGAAAGACTCGGCTCAAGTGTTGGCCAATGCCGTTGAGCAAACCCGCACTGCTGCCGGTCAAATTGTGCGCACCGTGCAGCAGGTGGCGGTGGGCATTTCCAACCAGGCTGAAAGCGCCGGCAAAACCGCCCATTCCATCGAGCAGGTGGTTCAGGCCGTGGACGGAGTGGCCAAAGGAGCGCAAGAACAGGCCGCTTCCGTTGCCAGCGCTTCGGGTTTCACCGCCAAAATCACCGATTCCGTCCAGCACGTGGTTGAAAGCCTTGAAACCGTTAACCAAAAAACCAACCAGGCTGCCAGCCTGTCACGCAGCGGCGCACAAAGCCTGGATGAGATGATCAACGGCATGGATGTCATCCGCGAAAAAGTTCACATTTCTGAAGAAACCGTCACCGAAATGGGTCGCCATTCAGCAGAGATTGGCGGAATTGTGTCGGTGATTAACGACATTGCCAGCCAGACCAATCTGCTGGCGCTGAATGCCGCCATTGAAGCAGCCCGCGCGGGCGAAGCTGGCAAAGGTTTTGCCGTGGTGGCTGACGAAGTGCGCAAACTGGCTGAAAGGTCGGCCAGCGCCACCCACGATATTGAAAACCTCATCCACAATATCCAGGAATCGGTGGAAAAAGCCGTCAAGACCATGCAAGACAGCGCCGGTGAAGTTGAAAACGGCGTGCAACGCGCCGGGGCCGCCGGCGAGGTGCTGACCAACATTCTCAAATCCATTGATGAGGTCAACCAGCAGACAACGCTGGTGGTTTCAGCCACACAGAGCATGCAGGCTGCATCCAGAGAGTTGAGCGCCGCCATGGAATCGGTGTCGGCAGTGGTGGAAGAAAACACCGCCGCCACGGAAGAAATGTCGGCCAGCACCACCGAAGTGAGCGGTGAAATCGAACAAATTGCCAGCGTATCTGAAGAAAACAGCGCCGCCATTGAAGAAGTGAGCGCCGGGATTGAAGAAATGAGCGCCCAGGTGGATGAAACCGCGCATTCAGCGCAGTTGTTGGAGAAAATGGCCGTTCAGCTAGAAGAAGCTGTGGCTTATTTTAAATTAGCCTGATTTTGGCATTGGTAGCCAACCCAAAAAACCGCGCGGCGTGGAAACTGGCTGCGCGGTTTACTCTTTTCTTTTCACCACAGGCTAATCGGTTGAACCTGTGGTTTTGTTTTCCTGGGTGTCTTCAATGCTTTTTTCGGAACCGGGCTGCTCATCCTCGGCGGGTGGTTCGGGTTGGGCAGGCTGTTCCAATTCGGTTGATTCAACCGGCGCGGCCGCTTCGGGTGGCGCAGCGGTTTCGATTTCGGGCACCCACTGCAGCGCTTCAGCCGGCTCTGCCGGGGGCTCGCTGTCGCCGCTGCCAGCTTCGCTGTCAGCCAGGCTGATCAACTGCTCAACACGGCGCGCCTCGGTGTCCATCCAGTCGGGAGGCGCTTCCTTCTGTCCTGATTCCAGTTCGGCTTGCAGCAATTCAACAAACGATTCGGCCACAATGGTGTCCGGGTCCAATTCATTTTCTTCCGTTTCAGCCTCAGCAGTCGCTGGTTCAACCGCAGCAGATTGCTGCTCAATCTGCTGCGCGATCAGTTTGTCCAATTCTTCCTGCGCTGATTGGATCGGCTCGGGGGTAGATGATTGGTTCAACTCTGCCTCAAGCTGTTGAGCAATCAGCCTGTCCAGTTCTTCCTGTGCTGATTGGATTGGCTCGGCAGGCGGCCAGTTCAACTCTGCTTCAAGCTGCTGGGCGAGCAATTGATCCAGCTCGTCCTGTTCCGATGGAAGCTGAGCAACATGCGGTTCGCTTTTTGCTTTCTGCAATTCAAACGACATCAATTCATCCAGCTTTTCCTGGTCGGTTTTTTCCAGTTCAACCGGCGGCGCGGGCGGCTTTTCTTCCTTGCGCTCAACGGCCTGCGGCGTGTTGGTCAGACGCCACACACGCTTTTCGGGGTCAAACGCCAGGTACAGGTCGGTGATATCCTGCGGCGCCGGGGGTTCCTGGGGCGGGGTCACTGCCGGCGCAGGCTGCACTTCTTGCGGCTTTTGCGATTTAAAACCCGAAGCGACCAGCAGGGCATCGCGCGCCTGCGCCACCATCTGGCTGCCCGGATTCACATGCAAAGCCGTGTCGAGCACCTGCAAACGCCGCCCTGCCGACTGGTAGGTGTCAGCGAACCACAGCCAGGCGGCTTCCTGCTGCGGGTCTGCTTTTAGAATCCCTTCCAACAACTCGCGCGCTTCCAGTTTTTTTCCAGCCCGCGAAAGTGAAATGGCCTGTTTAAGAGTTTCCTGGTTCATGCTTACTTCCCACTCAATAGAGATCATGTTCTGATTGCCATGGGTTAAAAAGATTATAGCAGAGAGGCATCTCTGAAAGATACGGGTAATAAACCCTTCAACCACCCTTTGACATAGCACGTTTCATGCCAAAACCGCTTTTTCGCCTGAATTTGTAGAAAATTTCAACACAAACGCAGCAAATCTGTCATACTTACTTTCAATAATCAACTGATCCTAAGGGTTTCAGAAAACCCTTAGGATCAGTTTTTTGATGAGCAATGGACAATTTTTACAACACGTGCATCTCGCTCACCTTGCGGAAGTGGTAGCCGTACACTGAAAACGTGATGGCCATGGGAAATTTTTCAGGGCAATGAAACAGCGACCAGAAGAACAACCGCCAGTATTCGCGCCGCTCTTTACCCAGGATTCCCAGGTAAAGGATGGTGCGGAACAGCGCCAGGATATCCTGTATATCCAACTGCGCCTGTACCGGGGAGGGTTGATATTCGCGCAGGAAGGTTTTCACGCGCTCGTAGAACGGGTGCGGTGAGTAGATCTGATTCAAGATTTGCCGGTAACCGTTCTTCAGCAGGTCCATATCCATTTTGGGCACAATGTTGGTACTGCCGTCCACATTGTCGCCCGACATCTCATCCAGCAGCCGCCCCTGCTGGCGCAGGCGTTCGTACAACTGTGTGCCGTAGGGCGCCTGCAGCAAGCCCACCATGGCGGTGACAATGCCGCTCTTTTGAATAAAATCGACCTGGCGCTGGAAGATGGAGGGTGTGTCGCTGTCAAAACCCACGATGAAGCCGCCCATCACCTGCAGTCCGTTGCGCTGCAAGGCTTTCACGCTGTCCACCAGGTTGCGGTTCTTGTTTTGCATTTTGTGGCATTCTTGCAGGCTGTCTTCATCGGGTGTTTCAATGCCCACAAACACCGATTTAAAGCCAGCAAGCCTCATCAATTCCATCAACTCGGGGTCATCTGCCAGGTTGATGGAAGCCTCGGTGATGAAGTGGCAGCCGGTTTTGCCTTTACGCCATTCAATGAGCGCAGGCAGCACGCTTTCCTTTAATAAGCGGCGGTTGCCGATGAAATTGTCATCCACAAAGAAAATACTGCGCCGCCAGCCCAGCGCATACAGCGCGTCCAGTTCGGCCACAATTTGTTGCGCAGTTTTGGCGCGCACCTGCCGCCCCAGCAGGGCGGTGATGTTGCAAAAATCGCAATTGAACGGGCAGCCGCGCGTGAACTGAATGGCCATGGCGTCGTACTGGCGCATGTTGATCAGCTCCCACTGCGGGATGGGTGTCTGCGTCATATCCGCAAAGTCGTCGCTGGCATACACAGGCTGCGGTCTGCCCTGCTCCAGGTCGGCCAGGAAAGGCGGCAGGGTCAATTCGGCCTCGTTAAGCACAAAGTGATCGATTAACGGGAAGCGTTCATACTCGCCGGTGAACAACGGCCCGCCCGCCACAATTTTTTTGCCGGCGGCTTTGCAGCGCTCCACCACATGCTCCACCGATTCGCGCTGCACCACCATGGCGCTTATCCACACCATATCCGCCCAGGCAATGTCCTGGTCTTTCAGCGCAGCCACATTTATATCAATCAGCCGCTTGTTCCAGTCTTTGGGCAGCATGGCTGCCACGGTCGCCAGTCCCAGCGGTGGCGAAGAGGCTTTTTTGCGCACAAACTTTAGCGCGTGTTTAAAACTCCAGAAGGTATCCGGGAATTCAGGGTACACCAGCAAAACATTCATCAATGAAAACCCTTTCACAGCACAGAAGCAGAATAATGCTCAGTTTACTGCTGTGATGCTGGAAAGGCATGTGCCGCCAGGCATAACCGGGGTCACAACCTGCAATGTGACCCTCCCACCTCACAGCATGACCGGAAGGCCGCCTTCGGGATGCTATAATAAATTTGTGTCATCCCGGTTAACTTTTTCGACGCAGCACCTGCTGAGAACCGGCAAAGGCATTGACCTGGCTTTTGCCCTGGTGGTGTTGGCGTCTTTTTTCGCCACCGCCAGCGCCATTCACCAGGCCACCAGCCTGCAAATTGCCCTGATGGTGATCTTCGGCACCATCTACCTGATGGTCGGCATCTACGGCTACCATTACTGCGTGCGCAGCCATTCGCTGGCCCTGCAACTGGCCTATTTTGCGGTTCAAATTCCACTGGGCGGTTTGCTGGTTTACCTGGGCAAAGGCACCGGTTACAACGCCATCATCCTGCTGCCGCTGGTGGGACACAGTGTGCTGATGCTGCCCGGCAAATGGGACTACTGGGTCAATGCGGCCATCCTGGTGTCGTACGTGCTTTCCATACGCCTGTATCAAAACGGTGAAAACCTGGTGTGGTCCGACCTGTTCACTTTCCTGGCGGGTCAAATTTTCATCGTGGCGTTCACCCGCATGGCCGTGAATGAAGAGCGCGCCCGCAACGACGTGGAACACCTGGCGCGCGAACTCAGCGATGCCAACCAGCACCTGCGCAAATATGCGCTTCAGGTGGAAGAACTGGCCACCACGCGCGAACGCAACCGCCTGGCGCGCGAGATTCACGACGGCCTGGGGCATTACCTCACCACCATCAACATGCAAATTCAGGCGGCCAACGCCGTCATGCCCACTGACCCGCAGCGCGGCCAGCAAGCCCTGAAAATTGCCCAGAACCTGGCGCAGGAAGCCCTGGTGGATGTGCGCCGCTCGGTGGCCGCCCTGCGCGCCTCGCCCGAAGAAGATTTGCCGTTGAACGAGCAACTGGACAAAATTGCCGAACACTGCCGCCTGATGGGTGTGGAACCCCACCTGGAAACGCTGGGCAACCCGCGCCTGCTGCCACCCCCCGCCCAGCACACCCTCTACCGCGCCGCCCAGGAGGGCATCAACAACACCTTGAAGCACGCCCACGCCAGTCATATCTGGATATCTTTTGACTACACGCAAAATGACCGCGTGTATTTAAGCATCCGCGACAACGGCCTGGGACAGGTTGATTTCAAAGAGGGGTTTGGCCTGCTGGGCGTGAAAGAGCGCGTGCACCTGCTGGGCGGCAAATTCAACGCCAGCTCGGTTGATGGGCAGGGTTTCACCCTGGAGGTTGAGATTCCGCTATGACGCCGCCCATTCGCATTCTGATTGTTGACGACCAATCGCTGTTTCGCGCCGGGCTGCACACCCTGCTCGACGTGCAGCCCGAGTTTGAGGTGGTGGGCGAAGCCGAAAACGGCGAAGAAGCCCTGCGCCTGGCCGTCCAACTTCAACCCGCCGTGGTGCTGATGGATTTACGCATGCCGGTGATGGACGGCGCCGCCGCCACCCGCCACCTGCACGAACTGCTGCCCGGCTGCCACGTGCTGGTGCTGACCACCTTTGACGATGACGAAGACGTTTTCGAAGGGCTGCGCGCCGGCGCGGTGGGTTACCTGTTAAAAGACGCTTCTTCCGACAAGTTGTTTGAAGCCATCCGCAGCGCCGCGCGCGGCGAATACTTCCTGCAGCCCTCCATCACCTCCAAGGTGATGGCTGAGTTTGCCCGCCTGTCGCGCGAAGCGCGCCGCCAGCCGGAGGGATTGCTGGAGCCGCTTTCGGAGCGCGAGATGGAAATTTTGCGCCTGCTGGCGCAGGGTTTGAGCAACCGCGTAATCGCCGGGCAACTGGTGATCGCCGAAGGCACGGTGAAAAATCACGTCACCAGCATCCTGGCAAAAATGGACGCCCGCGACCGCCTGCAGGCGGTTTTAAAAGCCAAGTCGCTTGGATTACTCTAATCGGCACAATGGATACTTATGGATAACGACCTGCAACCCGCCCCCCGCAAAGAATCGCCCGCCCGCCTGGCTGCCGCCGCCGGCCTGGTGCTGGTGACCGCCGGCCTGTTGATGCTGTTGGAGCAATATGCCCGCACCGGCTGGCTGGAATTGGTTGTGCCGCCCGCCGTGGGCGCCATTTTTTTGCTGGGCGGCATGCGTTTTCGCCGCCTGGGGCTGATCATTGCCGGCGCCATCATCACCGGGCTGGGCATGGGTGTTTTTGCCGCCCTCAACCTGCTGGCCGGGCGCGGTGTGCTGGTGCAGGTGGGCGGTTTGCTGCTGTGTTTTGCCGCAAGCTGGTTGGTCATTTTGCTGGCTTCACACTTTTTCGCCCGGCGGGTGGCCTGGTGGGCGCTGGTGCCCGGCGGGATTCTGGCGTCTGCCGGATTGTGTTTTTGCTTCACCAGCCTGCGCCTGGTTGACCTGGCGCTTTACCTGACATTGGGCGTGGGGCTCAGCCTGCTGGTTTGGGGCGTCGCCCGGCGCATTTTCGGGTTAATCATCCCCGGCGGTTTGCTGTGCGGAATCGGTCCCGGCATCTACCTGGCCTGGGGCGGCAGCGCACAGCCCAACCCGCTGGCGCAAACCGGCCTGATGCTGGTGTGGTTCGCCTTCGGTTGGGGGCTGGTGATCCTCTTCTCGCGCATGGTCACGGCGGGCTTCGTGTGGTGGCCGCTCATTCCCGGCGGCGTGCTGGCCATGACCGGCTGGGGACTGTACATCGGGGGCAACCCGGGCGGGGCTGCCAGCTTCATCGGCAACACCGGCTCGATTGGTCTGATCATATTCGGATTGTACCTGCTGCTGATGCGCAGCGGAATCCAGAGGTGAATGGGCACCCCCCTTCCCAAATAGTTGAGTGTCTGTAAGGAACAAGAACCAAAGATTCATCTATAATCTATTTACAATACTTTCAACCTTGCACAACACAACGAGGGGGTCACCATCACCGCAGCCTCTCAGTCATCACATTTTCGTGCGCCCGATTCCGCACACCAGTCCAATCTCGAATGGGCGTGGGTCCTGTTGCTCACCCTGCTGGGCGGCGGGCTGCGCCTGCTGCAACTGGGGCGCGACTCGTTCTGGTTCGATGAAGCCGGCGTCGCCAAAATTGTTACCGTCCAATCGCTGTCTGAATTTGTCAACCTGGTGCGCTCGCACGTGATGGCTGTGCCGCTGGATTACGCCGTCACCTGGCTGGTGGGTCAGCGCTGCACCAGCGAAGCCTGCCTGCGCCTGCCCTCTGCCGTTTGGGGAACCCTGGCGCTGCCGGTGGGCTACCTGCTGTGCCGCGAGCTGTTCAATGCGCGCACGGCGCGCCGTGCAGCCTTGCTCATGACGCTGTCGCCTTTCCTGGTGCAGTATTCGCAGGAGCTGCGTTTTTACAGCTCGCTGGTTTTCTTTTACCTGCTCTCATCCTACCTGCTGTACCGCGCCCTGGCTGCGACGGGTAAAAAGTGGTGGGTTTTAAGCGCCTGCTCGCTGTGCGTGGGCTTGTTTTTTCACATTTTTTCGATTTTTGCGCTGCTCAACGGCTGGGTCTGGTTCGTGTTCAAAAACAGCGGCCGGTCAGAGCGCCTGCGCCTGCTGCGCGGCCTGGCCGCCGTCAGCCTGGCGGTGATGTTCGCCCTGCTGGCCGCTTATTTCAGTTTCATTGGTTACACGGCTGCGTCGCTGGAGCACAACCTGTTTGACTTTGAGTCATCGCCCGTGCGCCTGTTTGGCGTGGCGCTGGGCTGGATTCCTTATTACGAAAGCGCCTGGTCAGCGGTATGGCTGTGGGGCATGCTGTGCTGCCTGTTCGAGATCACCGGCCTGGTTGTGGTGCTGCGTCAAAACCCCAAATCACCGGCTGCCGGTCTCATCTACAGCAGCCTGGCGCAAATGGCGGCCATCCTGGCGGCCAACCTGGCAAAGCACTACGCCCTGGCGCCGCGCCAATTGATTGCCCTGCTCCCGTTTGGATTATTCCTGGCAGCTTTCGGCAGCCTATCCGCCGGTGAGTGGATCAGCGCCAGGCTGGCAGTCGTTCACCCCCGTGCGTCAGCTTACCAGTTGGTCAACGGATTCATTTTGGCGGCGCTGCTGATTGCCAGCCTGCCCGCCCTGCAAGATTATTATGCCGCCGTCAAAAGCAGAGACCGCGAAACCGCCGCCTACCTGGCACAGCACTGGCACAGCGGCGACACCATCATTGCCATTCCCATGACCACCGCTGAAACGCTGAACTATTACTTGTCCGACCAATTGGGCAGAAAAGAGATGGCCGCCGCCCTGCGGCAGGCAACCGAGCAGGACCTGGATAAGGTTTTAAGCTGGCAGGGCAGCGTTTTCCTCATCGCGCCGCAGTCCATCAACACCGGCAGCGCAGGCCAATTAGCGCAGGCCGGGTTTGTGCGCACCGTCATCCAGGACGAGCAGGGACGGGTTGAACGGGTGATCTGGATTCGCCAATCATTCAACTAGCCAAACCAGAAATAGCCAAAATTGGCATGCCCGCTTTCGCCCTCATCCAGTTCCACCGTGGCCGGCCCGCTCTTGTCAACATTCCTGGTGGGGTCAGTGGGCACATCCACGCAGTAGTCGCCCGGCGCAAGGCCGCTGAAGCTGTAATTGCCGCTGGAGTTGGTTTCGGTATCGGCAATGGTTCCGCCGGGGCTGCTGCATGTGCCGCTGCGCAGCCTGACCCTGGCGCCTTCAATGCCAATTTCACCCGACTGGTACACCAGGTCGCCGTTGCCGTCGTGAAACACCTTGCCGCTGATGCGTCCCGGCACAACGGTGGGCGTGGCCGTGGCCGGCACGGGACACACGCCCGGTTCATCGCCAACGGCATTAAAACCCACCGGCCAGCGGCAGGTGTTGTCCAGTTCTGCCACGGCTTTCAATGGGTATTGCGGCAGGCCGCTGATGGGTGAACCGGCTTCTTCGTGACTGAAGTGGTCAATGTAGTCAAACCAGCCGGGATTGACCAGCCCCTGGTCGGCCCAGGCGCCCCACAGAAACTCAGCGTCGCTGCCGATAAGTGAATATTTAAAAGCGATTTGCGCGCTGTTGGCGTCGCCAGGCGCCACGCGCGCCCAGGCGGCATCGGGGTCGCTGCCCAGCCCCTGGTCGAACACCAGCGTTTCATAGCCGTCGCCAGTTTGCGGCGGAGAATCGGCTCGAACCGGTTGGCGTCCTCCCACGTCTTTGTTGGCGTCTTGATAAACCTTCACCCGCTCGGTTGACCAGGAAGCACCCGGCGCCGTCGCCAAAATCAACCAGTCTCCGCGCCCGTCCAGGTTCAAATCCAGTTCCACACCATAAGTGCCCTGCAGGCCGCCCCCAGAACGCTGTCCCACCAGCTTGATGGTCACATACACCCACCCGCCGCCGCGCGCCAGCGAAGCTTCCTTAATGTCCAGGTCGGGGAAGTAGGTGTCCATGCTGTTGGCGTTGAAAGGACGCTCCAGGAAGTTAATCTGGTAATATTCTCCGCGCGAAGCGCGCCGCTCAACGGCGGTGGTGGATGAATCGGAGTCGAACATCCAGCTCTCGCGGGTGGGCGGCTCGCCCGGCTGGGTGAGGTGCACAATGGTGGGCGTCAGGGTCAGGGTGGCTGCCACCGTCTCGGTGGGCGGCTCAGCCGTGGGCTCGGCCGGCGGTTCAGGGGTGTTGGAGGCAGCCGCCTGCAAGGTGCCCGCCACCGCCGTGCCCATCATGTCTTCCGCCGACATTTCTGCTGTGTGCGTGGCTGCACCGGTCATTTGCGCCGGCAGGTTGCAGCTCAACACCACCAAACCAAGGACGAAAAATCCAAAAACCAGCCGGTAAGCACGGGCGGGGTTGGATATCATGGCAGCCTCCTCTCGCATCGAACAGCACGCCGTTTCATCCCCTAAACGCATCTTTTAATTTTTGGAACCACAGACGAACACAGATTGACACAAATACCAGGGGCTGTCTAAAAAGAACCCGTGGCGATGGTTTAATCGCCATATCTTCGGGGCGACACATGGGTCGCCCCCTACGGGTAGGGGCAAACCTGTGTGTTTGCCCACTTTTCAGACAGCCCCATCTGTGTCTATCTGTGGTTGCCAGTTCCATTCTTATTATACAAATTTGTCAATCGTTGGATTCTGTTTCGTTTTTCGCCCAGCGGCTGGATAGAATTCGGAAAGCAAGATAGGCAATGGGCAGTGAGGCAATGATGCCAACCGGGGTCGGCCCCAGCAGCCGATTGGGTTCACCCTTCAGCACCAGCACCGACACCGCCGCAAAACCGTTGGTCACGGCATGGGCCAGCACCGCCGGCCACACACTACCGCCGCGCAGGGTGGCCCAGCCGATGAACACGCCTATCACCACTGTGAACCAGGTCATGGCCAGGATGCCCAGCCAGGGAAAGCCCGCGTAATCCAGGCCGTAGTTGTGCCCCATGGCGATCACCGGCGCGTGCCAGATGCCCCAGATGACGCCGGAAAGCAGCAGCGCCTTGCGCTTGCCCAGCGGCAGCAATTTGGGCAGCAGGTAGGCGCGCCAGCCGAATTCTTCGCCAAAAGTGCTCAAACTGTTGAACAGCGGTGCGAACAGCAGCGCCTGCAGTAGTTGAATGGCAATGAGCAGCCACGGATTCATGGCGCGCACGGCCTCGGGAGCGCTGGCAAGCTGTGATCGAAACAGGGTCAGGTCTGCATCATAATACTGTGGAAAAAGAATGAAAAACAACGCCGCGCCCACAATGGGGAACAGCGCCGGCAGCAGCCAGCCCGCCACCCAGTAGCGCCAGCCTTTTTGCAGGTTGGGCTGCAGCATGGCGTTTTGCCAGCCTTCGCGTGTGGCCAGGCGCGCCACCACATTGCCCAGGGCGGGCGCACCCATGTACCCCACCGCCTCCAGCGCCAGCGCCAGGCTGATGCCCGTGCCCGGGATCAGTTCAGGGCTGTTGACCAACCCTCCGGTGAGATAAATAATCAATGCCATCAGCCAGGCAAAGCCAAATGCCACCGCCAGAAAAATTGCTACACGTTTCGTCTCCACAGTGTTCGTGTTCATAGGTAAAAACCTTTCCAGTATGATCTACGGCATATTTACCCCGGCGTTGCAAAGTATACCCTCAATCCCCCCTGCTGTCATTTCTAAGGAACGCTTTGCGCGACTGAGAAATCTGATTGATCTTCCAAATAAGATTTCTCGCCTAAAAGCGGCTCGAAATAACAAAAACAGTATGGTTGAAATGACAAAAATTGCCCCTTGACAAAAGCACAGTCTTTATTGTAATATGCAATTGAATTACGAATTACATATATTTAAATTTCAAATTACATTCAAGGAGTGATGAATGAGCGAACAACCTGTTGAACCCGTTGCAGACATGCCGAAAGAAATTCCAGCCGAAGAGCTGCCCCTCGATGAAGACAAAACCGCCGCCGGCGACGCCCGGCCGCCCGGTCCCGCCATGCTTAAAGAAACCTGGAAACAGGTCGAAAACATTGGTCAGGCGGTTGGCGTGGCGCTGCAAGGACGCGGCAACGTGGTGATGGTGCGCGTGAATGACGACGCCCTGCGCCACCTCGACATGCTGGTGGATGCTGAAATCACCAGGAGCCGCTCAGAGAGCGCCGCTCTCCTCATTAATGAGGGCATCAAAGCCAACCAGGCACTTTACGGCAAAATTACCCAGATCACCGACCAGATTGCCGAACTGCGCCAGCAGTTGCGCGAATCGGTCAAACCAGACATTGAGTAATCTTTGCGCCCAAACACAGTGAGAGCCGGATCGAAGGGTAATCCGGCTCTCACAAGGGAGGAGAAGAATGAAGAATAGCTGCTGGTTACTGATGGTTAAAGAATACTCTTTTTGCCTTTGCCCAGCTTGACGCAAACCCTATGCTTTCCCTCCGATTTCCTGACCAATTCGATAATTGGGTATAATCGAAAACACCAAAACGATTTGGCCAGCCTATGACCGCAAAAATTCGCGACCTTGCCCGTCAACTCAATCTTTCCATCACCACCATCTCGCGCGCCCTCGATGGATACCCGGATGTCTCAACTGAAACCCGGCAGCGCGTGATTCAGGCTGCCCGGGAAATGGGTTATGAGCCCAGTTATGCCGCCCGCCACCTGCGCCGCCAGCGCGCCGACGCCATCGGGTACGTGCTGCCTTCTGAAGCGCCGCAATTCTCCGACCCGTTTTCGGCCAGCTTCCTCACCGGCCTGTGCGACGAGGCCGCTTCCAACCAGATCGACATCATGATCTCCTCGGCACCTCCACAGAGCGACCAGGAAATGCAGCAGTATCAGCGCTGGGTGCAAAGTAAACGAGTCGATGGCGTCATACTCAACCGCATTCGCAAACAAGACTGGCGTATTCAATACCTTGCTGCAAACCACATCCCTTTTGTCGTCCTGGGCAAAGAAAACGCCGCATCGGAATATCCCTGCGTCTATGCAGACGACCGCGCCGGGTTCAAAGAGTTGATCGCCCACCTGGCGCAGCAGGGCCGCCGGCGCATTGCGTTCATTGGCGCCGACCCCGACCTGATTGTGCACGCCGAGCGGTTCGCCAGTTTTCAGCAGGCATTAAATACCTCCGGCCTTTCCTTTATTCCCGAACTGGTGAGGCAAAGCGATTTGAGTGAAACCGGCGGGTACCACACCACCTTGCAGTTGCTCGCCCTGCCCCAACCACCCACCGCCATCCTGTGCGCCAATGATTTGACCGCCATTGGCGCACTGCACGCCGTGCAGGAAGCCGGGCTGACGGCCGGAAAAGATGTGGCCGTGGCCGGGTACGACGGCATCCAGGAATCAGAATATACCACCCCGCCCCTCACCACCCTGGCTCAACCCACCTATGACATGGCGCGGCAAACCGTTTTGATGTTAACCAGTCTGATCCAGGGCGTTTCTTTGCCGCAAAAACAGGTTGTGTTTCAACCTCATCTCATTTTACGGGCATCCACGCAAGGCCAGGCGGGAGTTACCCGGAGGTAAACAGCACAAGTGAAAGATTCCCTGGTGCACACCCTGAAACGGCTCATCCGATCAATGCCGCAGGAAGACCGCGCTCAAATCACCGCCGAAATTAGCGAAGCGGCCTCTCCTGGCTTTGATTATTTCTTCCTGGATGTGCTTTCGTGCAGCATAGCCACCCTGGGGCTCATCACCAACTCGCCCGCGGTCATCATTGGCGCCATGCTGTTAGCGCCGCTCATGTCGCCCATAATCGCCATCGGCCTGGCCTCACTCACCGGCAACAGCCACATGCTGCGCCGCTCATCGGCAGCCTTGCTGCGCGGCGCGCTGCTGGCAGTGCTTCTCTCAGCATTCATTACGTTAATCAATTCCTATCTTCCCTTTGTGTCGCTGCAAGAGCTGCCAAACGAAATCATGGCACGCACCCGCCCCTCGCCCATCGACCTGGTGATTGCCATGGCGGGCGGCATGGCTGCCGCCTATGCCATGACCCAGCCCAAGTTGTCAGCAGCGCTGCCCGGGGTGGCCATTGCCACCGCCCTCATGCCGCCGCTGTGCACCACCGGCATTGGCATTGCGCTGGCAGACTGGCGGGTGGCCGCCGGGGCGGCATTGCTGTTCATCACCAACGCGGTCACCATTGCCTTTTCGGCCGTGCTGGTGTTCTTCCTGCGCGGTTTCGCTGCCCGCCCACGTTCTGACCTGAATCATCTGCCGCGCAGTTTAAAACTTTCCGCCGTGCTGGTGGCCGCACTGCTCATCCCCCTCACCTACACCAGCTTCAGCTTCTTTCAAAGCGCCGCTGAAAACCGCCAGATTCAAACCGTGGTCGATCAACAGGTGCATGCCCTGAACAATGCAGACCTGATTGAACTATCCATTTTTCACAACGGCAAAGCGCTTGACCTGGAAATGACCATCCGCACCGCCGCTGCGCTCAGTTATGACAGGGTTTTGGAACTGCAGGAAGCCATCGTCAAAGAACTGGAACGCCCGGTGTCGATTAAAGTGAACCAGATTTTTGTTGAACGCCTCGATTCACTCAACCCGCCCACGGCCACCCCCACCGCCACCACAACCAGCACGCCCACGCCGGGTCCCAGCCCCACCTTCACCCATACACCGTCGCCCACAGCCACCTTCACGGCCACCCTGCCGCCCACCGCCACACCGCTGCCGCAGCCGCGCAAAGTGCGCCCCACCCGCCTGCCCGGTTTGTTCATCTATCAACAGCCCGGCGGCCCGGTGATTGGCTCGCTGCGCGCCGGGCAGGAATTGAGCGTGCTGTACCGCTCACAAATTGTGGACGGCCTGGAATGGGTGGAAGTGGTGGATGAGGAAGGCCGCGTCGGCTGGGTGCCGTCTGCACTGCTGTCGCCGCCCGCTTTGCCCACCAGCACCGCAAGCCCCACACCTCCCTCTTAAAACGTAAGATTGTTCTTCTTTTCCACATCCAAATTCACAAGGAGAAGAACTTATGAACGCCTGGCACACGCTAACCAAAGAAAAAGTTCTTGCAGCGCTTCAAACTTCTGAAGATGGATTAAGCAAAGAACAAGTTCACCTGCGCTTGCAGCAGCACGGCGCCAATGAATTGGTGGAAAGCGGTAAAAAAAGCGCCCTGCGCATGCTGTGGGAGCAGCTCACCGAAACCATGGTCTTAATTCTGATTGCTGCGGCGCTGGCTTCTGCTTTTTTGGGCAAAACCACTGAAACGATAGCTATTCTGGCTATCGTGCTCCTTTTTGCCATCCTGGGATTTGTCCAGGAATACCGCGCCGAAAAAGCGATGCAGGCGCTCAGGCAATTGGCCGTGCCCGTGGTGCGGGTGCGCCGTGACGGTGAGTTTTTGACCATTTCAGCGCGCGAGCTGGTTCCCGGTGACGTCGTTCTCCTGGAAGCCGGCAGCGCGGTGCCTGCCGATATGCGCGTTCTGGAAAGCGTCAACCTGCGCGTGCAGGAAGCCACCCTGACCGGCGAAGCCGAAGCCGTTGAAAAACGGGTGGAACCTCTGCAGCACGCAGACCTGCCCCTGGGAGATCGCAGCAACATGCTCTACCTGGGAACCAGTGTCAGCTATGGGCGGGGAAGCGCGGTGGTGGCTGCAACCGGCATGCAAACCGAACTGGGAAAAATTGCCTCCTTGATTCAAGAAGTTACCGCCGAACAAACACCCCTTCAAAAAAAGCTGGATGAACTGGGGAAAATGCTGGCAGTTGCAGGAATGGCCGCCGCCGTTATGGTGTTGATTGTGGGGCTGCTAAGTGGCGAAACGCTGGCCGAAATGCTGCTCACCGCGGTCAGCGTGGCCGTAGCGGTGGTGCCCGAGGGCTTGCCCGCAGTGGTGACCATCACCCTGGCGCTGGGAGCGCAGCGCATGCTGCGGCGCAATGCGCTCATCCGCAAACTGCCCGCCGTCGAGACACTGGGGGCGGTTACGGTCATTTGCTCTGACAAAACCGGCACGCTGACTGAAAACCGCATGACCGTGACCCTGATTGATGTCGCCGGTCAAAAACTGGATCTGGTTGAAGACATGCGCCATCACCAACCCGCCATCCAGGATGATGCCTGTCTGCAAATTGCCCCGCAAGCCACACCCGCACCCATCCGCCTGGCGCTTACGGCGGGGGCCTTATGCAATGATGCGGTATTAAAAGCTGAAGATCGGCCGGGTTGTTTCCACGCGTTGGGCGACCCAACCGAAGGGGCGCTGTTGATCGCCGCAGCCCAACGCGGCGTGATGCCCGAATCGCTTCAAAAGCACCTGCCGCGCATCAATGAACTGCCCTTTGACTCCAACCGCAAACGCATGACCACCCTGCACCGCCTGCCGGCCGCCGGCGAGCTCTCCGAACCGCTGGTGCCCTTTGCCGGGCTGCGTGCTGTGGCTTTCACCAAGGGCGCGGTGGATGGCATGCTGACCATCACCAGCCAGGTTTGGCATCAAGATCACATCGAGCCGCTTTCACCCGAGTGGCGCGAGCGCATTGCATCAGCCAACGACGACCTGGCAAAAAACGGCATGCGTGTGCTGGGGATTGCCATGCAGTTGTTTGATCACATTCCAGACGATGCCGAAGAAGCACTGGAAAAAGAATTGATTTTCATCGGCCTGGTGGGATTAATGGATCCACCGCGCGCCGCCGTCAAATCAGCCATCGCCACCAGCAAAGCCGCAGGAATCCGCACCGTGATGATCACCGGTGACCACCCGTTGACAGCCCTGGCAATTGCGCGCGACCTGGGTATTACAGAAAACAGCGGGGTTGTAACCGGCGAAATGCTCAACCAGATGAGCGATCAGCAGTTGTTGGACGTTGTAGAACAAACCGCGGTGTTCGCGCGTGTATCACCGGAAGACAAGCTGCGCATCGTGAACGCCCTGCAGCAGCGCGGCCATGTGACCGCCATGACCGGTGACGGTGTGAACGATTCGCCTGCGCTGAAAAAGGCGGATATCGGCGTAGCAATGGGCATCACAGGCACTGACGTGGCCAAAGAAGCCGCCGATATGGTGCTGCTGGATGATAACTTCAACACCATTGTGGCCGCCATTGAAGAAGGACGGGTAATTTATAACAACCTGGTGCGCTTCATCAAGTTTTCACTGGGCGGCAACCTGGGAAAAGTGCTGGTGATGCTGGGTGCGCCTTTGTTCGGCATCAACATTGCCTTGCGCCCGCTGCAACTGCTGTGGCTCAACCTGCTGACCGATGGCTTGATGGGCCTGGGGCTTGGCCTGGAACCGGCTGAGAAAAGCACCATGCAACAGCCGCCGCGTGCACCCGACGCCCCGGTTTTAGACCGGCAGGCGCGCATTCATGTGAGCTGGGTGGGTATTTTGATTGCCGCGCTTACACTGGGACTGGGTTTTTATTTCTCCAAGATTCAAACTGCTTCCGACAACTGGCAAACCATTATCTTCGCGGCGCTTGGATTTTCGCAAATCGGTCATGCGCTGGGCCTGCGCGCAGCCGGTCAGTCGCCCTTATCCATTAAGAGTAATCCGTCCATGACCGCCCTGGCCATTGTCACCTTCTTGCTGCAACTGGCAGTCATCTACATTCCCTGGCTCGATCGCTTCTTTGAACTCACCCCGCTTTCAGTGTTTGAACTGGGACTGGCAGGCGCCGGCGGCATCCTGACCTTCGCAGGCGTGTGGATTGAAAAAAGAATGATCGCTCAGCGGGTCTCTTAGCAAGCATTTAACCCCCTTTAAAAACATGGTAAAATGTTAAAGATAATCCAAAACGTTTTGGATTCGTTACACCTTCATTAAAGAGGAAAAACATGACACAATCCATTCAATTTGCCATTATTGGTGCCGGGCATGGCGGCAAAGCCATGGCCGCGCACCTTGCCCTCATGGGGTTCGACGTTGCTTTGTACAACCGCTCACTGCAGCGCATTGCCGCCATTCAAGAACTGGGCGGCATTGACCTGGATGGTGAAGGCGTTCCGCACGGGTTTGGAAAACTGGCCATCATCACCACCGACATCGCCCAGGCTGTGCAGCATGCCAAAACCATCATGGTGGTGCTGCCCTCGTCAGCCCACGCTGAAATTGCCGAAAGTCTCGCCCCGCATTTACAAGACGGGCAAATCATTGTGCTGCATCCGGGGCGCACCTGCGGCGCCATTGAATTTGCCGGCATTTTGCGCCAGCAAAACTGCCAGGCCGATGTGACCATTTCGGAGGCCGAAACCTTCCTATACGCCTCGCGCACCGACGGCCCCGTGCAGGCGCACATCTTTCGCGTCAAAGAGGCGGTGCCGCTGGCCGCCCTGCCCGCCAAACGCACCCCGCAAGTGCTGGCTGCAATTCGCGAAGCGTATCCACAGTATATCGACGGCGGCAACGTGCTGCAAACCGGCCTCAACAACATGGGCGCCATCTTTCACCCGGCGCTCAGCCTGCTCAATTCCGGCTGGATTGAAAGCACCCACGGCGATTACCAGTTTTACATCGACGGCGTCACACCTTCGGTGGCGCATGTGCTGGAAGCCCTGGACCGCGAGCGCGTGACCGTGGCAGCCGCGCTGGGCATTCGTGCCCGCACCGCGCTGGAGTGGATCAACCTGGCGTATGACACCAGCGGAGAGGATTTGCACGAAGCCATTCACAACCAGCCCGGCTACTACGGCATCAAGGCGCCGCCCACCCTGAACCACCGCTACATCTTTGAAGATGTGCCCATGAGCCTGGTGCCCATTGCTTCACTGGGGCAGCGCTACGGCGTTTCGGTGCGCGGCATGGACGCCATCATCCGCCTGGCATGCATCACCCACCGCACCGACTACTGGCGGCGCGGGCGCACCGTCGATAAATTAGGCATTCAAGGATTGAGCGTCAGCGAACTGACGCAATATGTTAATACGGGTATTTTAAACCCACATCAATAGGAGGACTATCATGACGGCAATAGCAGGAATCGCTTTACCTGCGAAAAAAAGAACCGTGAACAAAATGCTGGATAAAATGACCTACCGTGGTCCGGATGGAAGAGTAGTTATCCAAAAAAAAGGGGTAACCTTAGGTATGGACTGGTCAACAACGCATACACCCAAAATTACCAGTATGATTCAAGAGGGTATGGTTGCTGACAAGATCGATGACGGTCATTTTGCTCAGGCTCAAGCCGAAAATGGAACCATAACCCTTACCAGAGATCCGCTCGGTGTAGCTCCCCTTTATTACGGTTTCACCAAGGACGGCGCATTGTGTTTCGCTTCCGAGGTCAAAGGGCTCACCAACCTGACACAGGACATTCATGAACTGGCGCCCGGCACAAAATGGGTAAACGGCAAAACTGTGCCCTACTTCCGGCTGAAAAAGGCCAAACCGCTGGGAACTTCTTCGCGCGAACTGGCGGCAGAACTGCGCCTGCGACTTGAAAAAACGGTTGAGCAATCTTTTCAAAAATGCAGCGAGTGCGGCTCCTGGCTTTCGGGAGGGTTAGATTCGAGCACCATGGCTGCCCTGGCGCGCCCGCATGCCCGCGTGCTGCACACATTCGCCGCCGGTTTTCCCGGCGCCTCTGATTTGCATTATGCCCGCATTGTGGCTGACCACATCGGGTCGCAGCATCATGAATTACTGGTCAATATTGACGAACTGCTGCGCGCATTGCCCGACGTCATTTTCCACCTCGAATCATTCGATGCCCTGCTGGTGCGTTCCAGCATGATGAACTACCTGGTTGCCAAATTGGCCTCCGACTTTGTTCCTGCGGTATTCTCGGGCGAGGGCGGCGATGAACTATTCGCCGGTTACAACTATCTAAAATCGATCAACCCGGATGATTTATCGGACGAGCTGGTAGATATCATCGCCCGGCTGCACAACGCCGCCCTGCAGCGCGTTGACCGCTGCGCCGGGGCGCACGGCACCGTGGCTTTTGTGGGGTTCCTTGATCCCGGCGTGGTCGATCTGGCTCTGCAGATTCCCAACAAGTACAAACTGCACAACGGCGTCGAAAAATGGATTTTGCGTCAGGCTGTCGCCGATTTACTTCCTCCCGATGTGTTGAACCGTGAAAAGGCCAAATTCTGGGAAGGCGCTGGTGTAACCGACACACTTGACCAGTATGCCAACCAGCACATCAGCGACAAAGAGTTTACCCGGCAGCGCATCTTGCCCAACGGTTGGAAACTCAATTCCAAAGAAGAGTATTTTTATTATAAAATCTTCAAAGAACACTTCGGTGAAATGAAAGACCTGGGTTGGATGGGCAGGACAAAAGGGGCTCCTGGTCAAGAAATCAAAAAATTATTAACCGAACCCGTCGCATACCCGGTCTTGACAAGGATTATGGATGACAACATTTTTTAATCAACTTTCTCCTCAAGACTGGTATGCCTGGGTGGTTTTACCGCTTATCATCTTTTTCGCGCGTATTTGCGATGTGACCATCGGAACGCTGCGCATCATTTTCGTCACGCGCGGCAAACGCAAATTGGCGCCCCTGCTGGGTTTCTGCGAGGTGCTAATCTGGGTGGTGGTCATCAGCCAGATCATGCGAAACGCGCACAGCGTCACCGCCTACCTGGGATATGCCGCGGGTTTTGCCGCCGGAAATTATATCGGCATGTATATTGAAGATCACCTGGCGCTGGGCACCGTGATCGTACGTGTTATCATTCCCGAATGCGGAGATTTTCTGGTGGAACGGCTGCATGACGCCGGCTACGGTGTGACCAGCGTGGACGGCGTTGGGGCCAACGGCCCGGTCAAGTTGATTTATACACTGGTCAAACGCAAACATCTGAGCGATGCGCTGCGTATCATTCACGAAATACGCCCCAAAGCGTTTGTCTCCATTGAAGATGTGCGCACCACCCTGGAGGGCGTTTTTCCAGCAGCGCCCTGCCCGCCAGACGGCACTTTTGCCGGTCGATTGGCAAAGTAGAAACAATTCAGTCATGATTCAAGGATATTAAAATGGAAATGATCTTTTTTGTATTAAACGACCCCGACCTTATGGACGAAGTTCTGGAAGGTTGGCAAAACATCGGCGTTACCGGTGCAACCATTTTTGAAACCACCGGGTTTCATCGCCGCTTAAAAAAACGCATCCCCATGCGCTACCTTTTTGGTGAACAGGATTTCCAGGAAACCGGCAGCATCACCCTGATGGCGCTTGTGCCAGACAACCAGATGGTGCAGCAGTGCCTGGCGATTACCGAACAAATTGTGGGCGATTTGAATTTACCCAACACCGGCGTGTTTGCTTCCTGGACAATTCCTTTTGTCAAGGGGCTTTCAAAAGACAAAAAGGAAGAATGAAATGATCTGGCTTGAATTTATTGTTAGCGCAGCGCTGATTGTGCTGGCGGCCACACAACTTGCAAAATATGCTGATGCCCTGGCTGTGCACACCAAGCTGGGCGGTATGTTTATTGGTCTCATCTTGCTGGCCGGGGTCACCTCGCTGCCTGAACTGCTCACCACCATCAACTCGGTGCGCCAGGGCGCTCCCAACCTGGCAGCCGGCGGTTTGCTGGGCAGCAACATGATCAACATGGTGCTGCTGGCCGTTTTGGATCTTGTCCACCACAACGAACGCATCTTGCGTAAAGCCGCTCTTAAGCACGCCCTGACCGGCAGTTTATCAGTTTTTATTATTGCCCTGGTGGTATTTTTCATCGTGGCGCGTCTGAATTACGGTATTGGCTGGGTGGGTATGGACAGCCTGACGGTTTTGGCAGTTTATGTACTGGCTATCAGGTTAATCCGCAAGAATTCATCTGCGAGTGCACCTTCTCACGAAGAAGAATCGACCGAAGGGCTTCCGGGATTGACGCACAGTATCATCGGTTTTTCACTGGCAGCCGGTTCGTTGGTGTTCATCACCCCCTGGATGGTGAGTACCAGCGTGCGAATTGCCGACATCACCGGGCTGGGAACCACCTTCATCGGCACCTCGCTGGTGGCGCTGGTCACCTCGCTGCCCGAGTTGGTCACCACGCTGGCAGCCGTGCGCATGGGCGCTGACGACATGGCCATTGGCAATCTGTTCGGCAGCAACATGTTCAACATGTTCGCCATTGGTTTCACCGACCTGGTCTTCACTCAAGGCTTTTTCCTCAGTTCCATTGATTCTTCGTTTTTGCTGGTGGGCATGCTGGGGTTGTTGATGACCGGCATGGGACTGATTGGCAACCTGGTGCGATTGGAACGGCGCATCTGGTTTGTCGAGTTGGACGCCATGGCGCTGCTGGTGATCTACATTTTCGGCATGTGGCTGCTCTTCCAGCGCAGCATCGGCATCTAGCCGCGCCTGCCGCAAAGCAAAATCAAGATTCTGCCCCAATCTGCCGATAATACCTCTAATGAAACGCCGCGGGGTTGTTCGTCACCGTTTCACCGCCATCTCGCTGCCCCGCAATTTCGCGAGAGGAAACGGCAATGGGCCTGTTCTGGAAGCCAAACATTCAGCGCATGGAACAGCAGCGCGATATCAACGGTCTGATGGAAGCTTTGCAATCCAAAGACCAGGATACGCGCCGCCTGGCGCTGCAAGCTTTGGGCAACCTGCGCGATGCGCGCAGCCTGCCGGTGATCCTCTACCTGTTGGAAGATTCTGAACTGCGCCGCGACGCCATGCGCGCCCTGGGACAATTGCGCGACCCTCGTTCCGTCGAGTTTTTGCTGCCTTTCACTGCCCCGCAATTCAGCGAATTTCATCCCGCGCTGGTGGCTGCGCTGGGTGAAATTGGCGACCCGCGCGGGCTGCCGTTCATCCTGATGCAAAACAACCACCCTTCGCCCACCTTGCGCATCCTGGCCATGCACGCCCTGCAGCACTACACCGGCGAAGCCGTGCGCACGGTTGCCGAACGACGCCTGCTGGACGAAAACCAGAGCGTGGTGTATGCCGCCGCCCGCCAGTTGTCACGGCTGGGTTTTCAACCACAGGAGGATGAAGCCGGAGCCGTGTATTTGGCCTGCCAGGGGCGCTGGCAAGATTGCGCCCGGCTGGGCAAATTCGCCCTGCGCCCCATGCTTTGGGCTGCTGCCAGTCCCAACCCGCAGGTGCGCCTGCTGGCAGCCCAAACCCTGGGAGAAATTGGCGACCCGCTGGCGGCCAACGCGCTGATCAGGCTGCTGGATGACAAAGACCTGTCTGTTTTCCTGGCTGCCGTTGCCAGCCTGGGAATCATCTGTTGCACCCGGGCAGTCAGCCCCATGCTGGCCGGCGCTGCGCGCCACGCGAGCCAGTCCGGCTGGAACGCCGAATCCGAAGCCATCATCATTGAAAACCTGGTCGTGCTGGGGCAGACAGATCTCAATTGCCTGGCGCCCCACCGCGAGAACCGCCTGGTGCTGCAAGCCCTGACGGCAATTGGCAGCCGCCCCGCCGCCGAGCAACTTTTGCAGGCCACCAAAGACATGATCGCAACATGCAGCCCGCAGCGCACCCCCGGCTTTATGCAGTGGGTGTATGCCACCGCCAACCTGGCGCTCAACCCGCAAACCGCGCAGCCCGGCAGTTCGCCTGCCGCCGAAGAACCTTTTTCCCTGCGCAACGCCCTGCAAAAAATCCGCAATGCTCAAGAATAAAACCAATCCTAAGGGTTTGGGAAACCCTTAGGATTGGTTTTGCCGTGCGCCCCCACGGGATTAAACCGCACTTACTTGATCAACCCCTCCTGCTGGAGGAATTCGCGCGCCACGTCGGCGGGTTCGCGTTGCTTGCCGCTGACCTCGTAATTCAGGCGCTGCATCACTTCATTGGAAATTTTGGCCGACACAGCATTCAGCAGATCGGTAATCTGCGGGTTGGCGTCCAGCACCTCTTTGCGGATCACCGGCGCCACCTGGTAGGGCGGGAACAAACCTTTGTCGTCTTCCAACACCACCAGGTTGTTGGCAGCAATTTCGCCGTCGGTACCGAAGGCCACCACCACATCGGTCTGCCCTTCCACCAACGCCTTATAGCGCAGGCCTTTCTCGACCGATTTGAATTCTTTCAATTCAAAATCACCATATTTGGCTTTGATTCCCGGCAGGCCGTCTTCGCGCTCCTCAAACTCCGCCGGGCCGGCCATCACCAGTTGATCCGCTTTGGCTGCCAGGTCTGAGAAGGTTTTGACGTCGAACTTCTGCGAGCCTTCCTGCGTCATGGCCAGCGCCTGGGTGTTGTTCATTTGCGCGGGCTTCAGCCACACCAGGTTGAATTGCTGCAGATAGCCGTCTGCCACCGCCTGATACACTTCCTGCGGGTCGCTCATCACCGGCAGCTTGAGCACGGTCAGCAGCCCGGTGCCGGTATATTCGGGGTACAGGTCAATTTCTTTGGTTTCCAGGGCTTTTTGCGCCACCGGCGTGCCACCCAGGTTGAGCTTTCGCTCCACTTTGAAACCGGCGTTTTCCAGCACCTGGGCATACATCTCTCCCAGCACCAACTGCTCGGCAAAGTCTTTCGAGCCCACGCGGATCACCGTGCTTTGCGCCCCACCGCCGCAGGCTGACAACACCAGCGCCAGCAGCGCCACGATGGATACCGATAAAAGCCAGACAGGTTTAATGGTTTTCTTCATAATACAATCCTCCTTAATCCTATCCATCGGATGACCTGGTATGAAATTTTCTTACACAGCCGGTTGAAAGACACGCTGCAGCGAACTGAACACCCCCTCGGCGGCAAAGGTCAACAGCGCCACCGGGAAAGCTCCCACCATTAAAATCGAATAATCATACAGCGCGAAGCCGCGCGTGATGTAAATGCCCAGCCCGCCGCTGCCCACAAATGCCGCCAGCGTGGCGCTGGAAATTACCTCAACCGCCGCGGTGCGCACGCCGGTGAGGATGACCGGCATGGCCAGCGGAAATTCAACCCGCAGCAGCATTTGCGCGGAGGTCATGCCCATGCCGCGCGCCGCTTCCAGCACCGCCGGGTCCAGCGTGCGAAAAGCCGCGTCCACGTTGATCAGCACCGGCGGCAGCGCCAGGATGGTGAGCGCCACCCCGGCTGAGAACGTGCTCAATCCCAGGTAGGGCACCAGCAAAAACAGCACCGCCAGGCTGGGCAGCACCCTCAGGGTGTTGACCGTGTTCAGCACCACCAGCGACACCCTGCGCGAGCGCGCCGACCAGATGCCCAACGGCACGCACAGCAAAATGCTGATGGCCAGCGCCGCCCCCGCCAGCGCCAGGTGATCGAGCACCGCCCGGCCAAACTCCTCAGGCCGCCCGGCGGCATACTGCCAGGCGCCCGCAAACAGGTTCCACAAAGCCGTCAGGCTGCCTGCCATTGCACCGCCGCCTCAAAAGCGCGCGCCCCACTGGTCAGGTTGCTGCCTTCCACCAGCCAGCGCTGCCCATCTTCGGTGGAAGGTGCGGCCGAAAGCGCCACGCGCTCGCCGGCTTTCACTTCGGCCAGGTAGTTCACCTGCAGCCATGCAATGCGCTGATCCTGGAATTGTTCCATCGGGAAGCAGTTGGCAATCCACTCCACGTAGCGCGCGTTGTTCACATGCCCCACCAGGTCCACCTCTGAATAACCGGGGTTCACCTCAAGGCGCGGCTGCATGCCGTTGAACCCCGACAACTTGTCGAGAGTTTCATCCATCACTTTGCGACCGCTGTTGTCGGGCAGTTCGGTTTTGAGTACCTGCGGCAGCAAAAATCGCCGGGCTTGCGTGTCCACCAGCACCCAGGCTGAAGTGGCCAGCATCAGCACCTCACCAGCTTCGTCCATCACTTCAAAGTCGCGCATAAAAAACAATTTCTGCACAATGCCCCTGGGCCAGGTGCGCAGGGTGATGTTTTGCCCGTCGGTGGGATATTTTAGAAATTGCACCTTCATGCGCGACAGTACCCAGGCCTGGTTGTTCTGCCACAGTTCGCGGTAGTCAAATCCCAGGCGGCTGGCATGGCGGGTGGCCGCCTCGGTTAGAACCTGGAACGCCCAGGAGGGCTTCCAGATGCGTTGAAAATCCAACTCAAATGTGCGAACACGATATTCTTCTGTATAAAGCGACTGCGTTGTCATGCGGTTTTTTCCTCAACTGGCGGTGAAGATTCTCGCTCCAACGAAAGCACCACCAGACCGCTAAATATTAACACAATACCCGCGCCCGCCACAAGGGTCAGGCGCTCGCCCAGCAGCAGCACCCCCAGCATGCCCGCCGTCAGCGGCTCGGCCAGGGTGAGCGTCACCGCGGTAGCCACCGGCACCAGGCTCAGGCCGCGTGCATACAGGCTGTAGGCGCCGGCCGCTGTCACCAGTCCCAGGTGCAGCGCCACCCACATGCCGCGGGGCTGCGCCAGCCAGGTCAGGTCTTTGCCCGGCAGGTTGGGCAGCAGCAGCAGCGCACCCAGGCAAAAGGCCGCCGCCAGCACGGCCTCGCGCGAATGTTTTTCAAACAGGGGTTTGCTGAACAGCGAAAACCCGGCATAAGCCGCCCCGGCGATCACCGCCAGCAGCATACCCAGCGCATCCACTTTGATCTCTTCTCCGGCTGAGGCCAACAGCGCGCAGCCGACCACTGCCAGCAATGTGGCGGCAGCCCATTTCCAACCCGGGCGTTCGCCGCGAAACAGGTAGCCCAAAATGCCGCCAAAGATGGGTGAACTGCCGATGCCCACAATGGTGCCCACCGCCACACCGGTGCGCGCCACACCCGCAAAGAAGAACAACTGGTAAGCTGCCACACAAACCGCCGACATCAGCGTGGCGCGCAGCGACCAGCTTTTAATATCGGCAAAGCCGCCGCTGAAGGCGGCAATGGCCAGCATGGCCAGGCCTCCCACCATCAAGCGCAGTGTGCCGATCACCACCGGCTGCGCGCCGGCAGGCGCCAGCGCCTGCGTGGTGCCGGTGGTGCCCCACAGCACCGAGGCAGCCAGGACGAACCAAAAACCTCGTTTATTCATCGGGTTAATTACACTTGAAAGGGAACCCAAAAGGCTTACCCGGGCGGCTAGCCGCCCAGGTAAGCTGATTTCACTTCGGGGTTCTGTGCAATTTCTTCAGCGCGCCCGGCCAGGCGAATGTGCCCGGTCTCCAAAACATAGGCGCGTGAAGCCGTGCGTAAAGCCATCAGGGCGTTTTGTTCCACCAGCAAAATGGTGGTGCCTTCCTGGTTCAGCGTTTTGATGACATCAAAGATCATGTCCACCAGCACGGGCGCCAGCCCCATCGAGGGTTCGTCCAGCAGCAGGATGTGCGGTTTCAACATCAGGCCGCGCGCAGTGGCCAGCATTTGCTGCTCGCCGCCGCTGAGTGTGCCGCCCTTCTGATTGATGCGCTCTTGCAAACGCGGGAAAAGGGTGAAAGCCATTTCCATGCGGCGCGCCACTTCGGCCGAATCGTTGATGGTGAAGGCGCCCATTTCCAGGTTCTCGCGCACGGTCAGGCGCGGGAAGATGCCGCGCCCTTCGGGCACATGCCCCACCCCGGCAGACACAATCTGGTGCGGCGGCAAGTGGGTGATGTCTTTGCCTTTGAGACGGATATGTCCTTCTTTGGCGCGCACCAAACCCGAAATGGCGCGCAGGGTGGTGGTTTTACCGGCGCCGTTGGCGCCGATCAGGGTCACAATTTCGCCCTCTTCAACAGTTAATGAAATGCCTTTGAGGGCGTGAATACGCCCGTAATAAGTGTGTACATTTTCAAGTTCGAGCAGAGCCATAGCAGCCTTCCTTAGTGATTCATCTCTGCGGCAGCGCCTCTGCCCAGGTAAGCTTCGATCACCCGGCTGTCTGCGCGAATTTCTGCAGGCAGTCCCTCGGCAATCTTCTTGCCGTAGTCCATCACGCTGATGCGTTCAGATATCTGCATCACCACTTTCATGTCGTGCTCGATCAGGATGATGGTGATGCCCAGATCGTCGCGAATGCGCCGGAACAGGGCAATGGCATCCACGGTTTCCTGCGGGTTCATGCCCGCGGTGGGCTCATCCAGCAGCAGCAGTTTGGGTTTTGAGGCCAGTGCGCGGGCAATTTCCACCCGGCGCTGCCCGCCATAAGGCAGGTTTTGCGCCAGTTCGTCGCCCACGCCGCGCAGCCCCACAAACGACATCAACTCAACCGCCCGCCGACGCGATGCTTCTTCTTCATCTTTAAATGTTTTGGTGCGCAGCAAAGCCGTGAAGGTGTTTTGCGCCAGGTGATGGTGCATACCAACGATGATATTCTCCAGCACGGTCATGCTGCCGAACAGGCGAATGTTTTGGAAGGTGCGCGCCACATTCAGCGAGGTCACCTGGTCGGGGCGCAGGCCAATCAACGAATGACCGTTGAAATGCACTTCGCCCTCCTCCGGTTTGTAAATGCCGGTCAGGCTGTTAAAAAAGGTGGTTTTTCCCGAACCGTTGGGGCCAATGATGCTGTACATGCAGCCTTCGTCTATATCAAAATCCATGCGGTCCACAGCGGTCAAACCGCCAAAGCGTTTGGTTAAACCTTTCACATCCAGCAGCGTCATCTTACACCTCCCCCGCGGGGCTGGACTCAGCCGGATGCCCGTTGCCGTTGTTTTCGATATCGTTTTCAATTTCAGCAATCTCTGCCGCGCGCTTGCGCCGTTCAGCCGGGATCAGGCCTGATTGGCGGTAAATCATCATCAAAATGAGAATTACCCCAAATAACAGGCGCTGATATTTGGCCGGATCCAACTGGTTCGACAGGTTCTTCCAGGCAAAATTGATAATGGGAATGACCGCATCACTCTGGCGCAGCGCACTGAGCCACAGCGACAAACCTTGCAACACCTGCAGGTTGAGCACCACCACCACCGCGGCGCCCACAATCACGCCCGGAATGCTGCCCAGCCCGCCCAGGATAACCATGGAAAGCACACCGATGGACTGCATGAAGTTGAACGACTCGGGGCTGACAAAGGTGCGGCTGGCAGCAAACAGCACGCCCATCACACCGGCAAAAGAAGCGCCAATGATGAATGCCAGCAGTTTGGACTTGACCACTGGCACACCCATTGCGGCCGCCGCCAGTTCATCTTCACGCACTGCCATCCAGGCTCGTCCAATTTTTGAATCATCCAGCCTGTTAACCACCACAATTACAAAAATAATCACCAGCAGGGCGATGATGTAGAAGAACAGGTTGTAAAACTCGTTGTCAGTCACTGCACGTCCAACCACCGGCGTCATAATATTTCGCAGCGCTACCAGCAAACCAGAAGGCAGCGGCGGGCGCTGAATGGGGGTGATGCCCTGCGGGCCGTTGGTCAGGTTGAGGGGTTTGTCGAGGTTGTTGGCCAGCACACGAATCACCTCGCCAAAGCCCAGGGTCACAATGGCCAGGTAGTCGCCGCGCACGCGCAGCACCGGAAGCCCCAGCAAAAAGCCCACCAGCGCTGCCACACCCATGCCCAGGAAAAGGAACAGGTAGAATGAACTGGCTGGCAGGAAAAACGGTGTGTTGGGCGGCGCTGTGCCAGGAATTTCGTTTAACAGGTAAAGCTGCTGTGAGCCGAAGAACGCCCACAGGTAAGCACCCACGGCATAGAACGCCACGTAGCCCAGGTTGAGCAAACCGGCAAAGCCCACCACAATGTTCAATCCCAGCGCCAGCGCGGCAAACACGCTGATCTGGAAAATCACCTCCAGGTAGAAGATGTTGCGCACGCCGATCACCGGCATAATCACCAGCGCCAGGATCACCCCCACCGCCAGCTTGAACGTGTTTTTGGTAGGCAGAAAATACAGAAAAAATGCAGACGACAGCAGCATCAAAAAGGCCGGCACCGCCCGCGGGCTTAGATATACCCACACCGCGGCAACCACCAGGTAGCACAGGATGAAGATGTAGGGCGTTTTTCCGCGAAACAGCCAGGTTTTGGCTGCGTCAAATAAGGTAGCAAGTGGATTTTTCTTGGTTTCAGTCATGGTTTCACCTATGCCTTCTGCGCAACTTGCTCGCCCAGCAAACCAGTGGGACGGAAGATCAGCATCAAGATCAGGATGGCAAAGGCCAGGATGTCTTTGTATTCCGCTCCAAATGCGCCCATGGTGTAAACCGAGAGATAAGCGCCGGCGAAAGTCTCCAGCATCCCCAGCACCATGCCGCCCAGCATGGCGCCGGTGATGTTGCCAATGCCGCCCATTACGGCAGCAGTGAAGGCTTTTAGACCGGGGAAAAATCCCACATACGGATCAATGCGGGTGAACTTGAGCGCATACAGCACGCCGGCTGCACCACCCAGTGAGCCGCCGATCAGAAACGTGAGTGAAATGATCAGGTTGACGTTAATACCCATCAAACTGGCCGAATCACGGCTTTGCGCCACCGAGCGGATGGCCTTGCCAATTTTGGTGGTGTTCACCAGGTAGTTCAACCCCACCAGCATTAACACAGCCGCAGCAACCACCCACAGTGATTTCACTTCCAAATCCAGACTGAACGGCACGCCGCCCAGAGAAGATCGCATAATCGGGATGCGCTGATCAAAATTGGCAAAAGAAGGAATGATGCGGTGGAACTGGCCGGTGGTCAGGCTTTCCACCAGGCGAATGGCGTCTTGCAGAAAGAAAGAGACGCCAATGGCAGAAATGAAAGGTACCAGGCGCGGCGCTCCGCGCAGCGGGCGGTAGGCAACCCGCTCCACCAGCACAGCCGTGGCGCCAGCCGCTGCCATGCCCGCCAGGATGGCCAATACCATCCAACCGTAGGCACCCAGGGTCGAAGCAGCCGCCAGTTTACCGCTGTTTTGCAGCACAATCAGCGTCTCGACGCCCACAAAAGCGCCCAGGGCGAAAATTTCGCTGTGTGCAAAATTGATAAATTCCAGCACGCCGTACACCATGGTGTAACCCAGCGCAATGGCAGCATAGACAAAGCCCAGCGTCACGCCGTCTGTCAACACCTGAGGCAGGTTGCGCAGTGTATATTCCATTAGACTGATGCCGTTCTTATCCAGACACATCAGGTTGGCGGGTGAATTACTAAAGATCACCGCCATCAACAGCATAAAAACCGACAACACAGCGCCGCTGCCCAAAATAAAAATCGCTATTTGCCCCAACGGGGTAAGAATGCCTTGTATGAGTGGTGAATTATGGATTCGTCGCATGTAGTTCGCCTGAAAAATGTATTTTAAAAGGAAAGGAGTCCAGCCCCCTCGCGAAAGAGGGCTGGACTTTGGAAATCAGATGGATTTATTCAGGGGGTGCAATCGACAGCACCTGGTCAATGGTATTATCGCTCCACTTTTCAGGATCGCCTGACGTGATTTGAATCACGAAGTATTTGGCTTCGGTCAAGTCACCCTTGCTGTTGAAGTTAATGGTGCCGGTAATGCCATCATAGTCTTTCAGGGCACGAATGGCTTCAGTAACAGCCTGGCGGGTGGGCACTTTGTTGCCGTTGGCTTTGGCAGCAGCTTCAATACCCTTCAAGCAAATGGCCATCGAATCATACGCATTGGCGGCAAAAGGTTTGGGGTCAGAGCCGTATTTGGCTTTGAAATCTTCAATGAATTTAGCTGTGCCGGGATATTCTTTGGCCGGGCCAGCCACCGTGGTGAAGTAGGTGCCGGCGCCTTCCAGCAAGGCGTCGCCGGCGATCTTGGCAGCTTCGGATGAATCAAAGCCGTCATCGCTCATGAACATGCCTTTGTAGCCTTTTTCGCGCGCCTGCTTGACCAGCACAGCCCACTGATCGAACATGCCGCCCAGGTACACCATGTCGGGATTGGAACTCAACACAGGGGTCAACAGTGCGTCAAAGTTGGCTTTCTCTTCAGTGCCTTCAAAACCAAGCACCTTGATGCCAATTTTTTCTGCTTCGCGGTTGAAGAATTCAGCAATGCCCTGGCCGTAAGCCGTCTTGTCGTGGAAAACATACACGGTCTTGATTCCCTTCGACTGGGCAGCCTGTGCGCCCACCACACCCTGAATGTCATCGCGACCGCACAAACGGTTTACCTCGAGGTAACCGCGGTCGGTGACTTTGGGATTGGTGTTGGCCGGAGAAACATTCGCCAGACCAGAGGCATGGTATTCCTCGGAAGAAGGAATTTGCACGCCCGAATTGTAGTGACCAACGATGCACAACACAGCCGGGTCAGCCACAATCTGCTTGGCATTCGCCACACCCGTGTCAGGGTTGGCCTGGTCGTCATAGGGAGCCAGCTCGACCTTGAAACCCATGTCTTTCAAGGCAGCGCCCTTCTGCTCCAGGGCCAGTTCGGCGCCGTTCTTGATATCCACACCGATGGATGACAGGCCGCCGGAAAGCGGGCTTTGAGAGGCGATCTTGATCACCTGCTCGCCGGTTGTGGCTGCTCCGCCGCCTGTGCCGCCGCAAGCTGCCAGCAGCATCGAGAGCACCAATACCACAGACAAAACTCCAAACGTTCGTTTCATACTATCTCCTCCAATTGGCTTGTTACAAGTTCCCGCCAGTGCGGGATTGATACATAAGGTCCATCGTAAAAGGAAGAAGGGGGCTTAATACAAAAAACTTAATCTCTGTTCCTCCTTTCCTATTGCTGCCACACCTGAAAATTAAATAGCCTGTGAAACAATCAAATCATGAACCCTTCAGGAGAATTTACCAGATAAGGAAACCGTTTATGAAACAGCCGGGCAACCCAAAAATTCCCGCACTTCAATGTAGTGATTGCTAGCTGCCGTGAAAGATTCCCATCGTTTCACAGATCGCGACCTGTGGTTGAATAGAAATCTCATCGTTTCATCGTAGCATTATTAAAAACGAAAGTCAAGCACCTGCGAATAACCCAAATGGGCCATTTTAACGGTAAACGCACCAGAATTGACGCAATTTTTTGCTGGCACGAACAATGCACCCCCTTTATTTTTAATTATATTAATCATACTACTAAATTTTTACTGTTTAGACAACCCCCTGGAGGCTGCACATCGTGAGAAAATTCAACAAAATCAGTCTGCCAGCCAAGCGGATGTGCGCCATTGCAGCTTTGATTCTGCTGGCAGCTTGCAGCCTGCTGCCCACAGCTGACGATACCTCCATCACCCCCACCCTGCCTTCTCCGGCCTCTGAAATTCAGTTTACGCCCACTCCGCAGGTTGATCCACAAGAAATGGAAGCTGTCATCCAGGCGCTGCGTGAGGCCGTTCAGCGCAACGAGAAAACGCTGGCGTTTCTCATCTACCAGATTGCCATTGACCATGTTGATTTTTCACCCGACAACAAGCTGGCCCTGGTATGGCTCACCCTGCTGGACACGGAAACCAACCAGCCCATTCCTGCCGAAGCCGGCCTGGCTATTGCGCGCAAAACCAAGCAAGATGGAAAAACCACCTGGAAAGTGACGCTGCAAGCTGATTCCAACTGGTCGGAAGCGCTTGAAGCGGTTCCCGAGAGCATGCTGTCGGGCGATCTGCGCTCCCGCTACACATCGAAAACGCAATCTGTTTCCAAAGACGCTAAAGTTTACAGCGGCTACCGCCTGCCCTGGCAGCAGGGTCTTGCCAAACGCGTCACCGGCAGCATTGGGCATGTGCTCACCTACAAATCATGCCCCAAAGACTGCCTGTATGCTTTCGATTTTGCCGACGGAACCATGTTCCCCATCCTGGCAGCCAAAAGCGGCACCGTAAAATATGCCGTGTGGCACTGGCCCAACGGCAACACCGAACATTCCAATTTCCTGGTTTTGGAAGATACCAACACCACACCCACCACCTACCAGGTTTACCTGCACCTTGCCCAGGACAGCATTCCCGTTGAGCTGCGCAAGGCGGGCGTCAGGGTGCTGCAGGGACAGTATATTGGTAAAGCCGATGACACCGGCCCCAGCACGGGGCACCATTTGCATTTCCATGTACACACCAATCCAACTTCCTACTGGGGAACTTCGGTGGATATCACTTTCGACGATGTCGCCATCAATGGCGGGCGCCCGCGCACCTGCGGCGAGGCCGCGCAATTTCCCGGCTATGGAGTGCAGTGCCAGAGCGGCAACCTGTTTGTTTCGGGCAACGGCGACACGCTGCCCCCCACCGCCAAAATTGTTGAACCGGCAGTTGGACAAACCATCACCGGTTCAAGCATGGTGATCGCCGGCACCGCCTCTGATGACTACGGTGTGGCTGCCATCCAGGCCATGTACACCTACGATGGAACCTGGCACCCCATCGGCAACATCATGACCACCAGCCCGTTTGCCATTACGGTTAACCTGTGCGAAGCAGGCATCCCCAATGGAAAATTCTTCATCGCTGTGCAGGTTACCGATAAAGCCGGGCGTGTTTCCGACGGCTACCCCGGCATGCGTGAGCTTACCAAAAAATATAATTGTCCCCTGCCGCCGCCTGCCTGTCCGCCAGGAGAAAATCAAATTGGCATTTATACCGAAGCCAACTACCAGGGCAGCTGCGATACGCTTAATGTGGGTCAGTATGCCAATTCGACAAAATTTGGTAAACTCAGCGGCCAAACCGTGCGTTCCATCCAGGTGGGTGAAGAAGCCATGGCAGTGCTTTACAGCGCCATTGGCTACGGCGGAAAACAGCAAGTCTTGACCGAATCAGATGCCGATTTGTCCGATAATTCCGGCGGCGTCACCAACCCCGCCTCCATCAGCGTTCAACTGCGCCCGACAGCTCCCGATCCGGTAACGCTGAACGCCCCGCGCAATGCGCAAAACCAGCCGCCCAAGGAAGGCGATTCACTCACCCTCACCTGGGACGCCGGTGCAAACAGCAGCCTCGAATTCAGCAGCGAGTTGAGCAGCACAGCCGGCTATTATAAAACGCTCGACTGGCAGTACCTGCGCACCTGGTCGGTTGGCGCACTGCCCGCCGGTAATTACACCTGGATTGTGTGGGCGCGCAACAGCGTGGGCGAAAGCCAGGCCACCCTGCAATTCAGCGTCAGCACGGCAGAAGCCTCTCCGGCTGCCTCGGCGCTTGAAGCGTTGGATGCCGAAAGCCCGTCCAGCGCCATCTTGCTCAAATGGACCGCACAGCCGAACAAGGCGCAAATTGACCATTTTGAAATTCAATACAGCGTGGACGACGGAACCTGGCAGGATTGGAATAAGGCTTTGCCCGGCTCACTGCGCAAGGCATGGTTCATTGGTCAACTGGGCAAGAAATACAGTTTCCGCCTGCGCAGTGTGGATGCAAATCAGAAAGTGGAAGCCTATCCCGACCAGGCCGAGACCAGCACACAGATCACCGCCGCCTGCCAGCCAGACGAATTTGAAGGCAGCGGCCAAAACAATGACAACGCCTTCACCAACGCCACTCCGCTCGACCCCGGAGAGGCTCAAGTGCACAACTTCTGCGGCGAAAATGATGAAGACTGGATTGTGTTCCTGGGACAGGCGGGCGTCACCTATCGATTCACCGCCGAACCGGGCAGCAATTCATCGGCCGCCTCGGTGCTGCTCTACGACATGAACGATTACACCCTGTTGGGCCAGCAAATTCCCACCGAGCTGGGACAATTGGCCGCGTTGGAATGGACCGCCCCCTCTGACGGATTCTATTACCTGCGCCTGGGACCCATTGATCCGCACCTGGCCGGCACAGATATCCAATACCAGGTGCGCATCGATCAGATCGGGCAAGTTTCGGTGCCGGGCATGGTGTGCACCTCGGCCCTGCTGCCTGTCATCTGGGTCATCATCAAGAAATTGTGGGCATACAAGAAGAAATTGGAACAAACGGTTTAGAGACCTATCCCTAAGGGGCTGTCTGAAAAGTGGGCAAACACACAGGTTTGCCCCTACCCGTAGGGGGCGACCCATGTGTCGCCCCGAAGATATGGCGATTAAACCATCGCCACGGGTTCTTTTTAGACAGCCCCATGGGTGTCATTGCTGTTAGAAAACCAATTTGCTGTCTGTTATGAATCTTCCGGTGGGGTGGCTCGCTTTGACGGAAGATTCATAATGTTCGAGTGGTTTTCGTAGTTGCGGCTTTAGCCGCGCTTTCCCCGCACAAGAAACATCTCATCCATGCCAAACGGCTGAAGCCGTTACTACAAAAAACCATCTCCCGATATGCTACAATCAAAACAAGAGGGTGATATGGACGGACTGCACAGTCACACCGACGTGCTGCTGAAGCTGATTCATTCCGCCAGCAGCGCCGCCGACCTGGACAGCACCCTGCAGGAAATTTCATCGCAATGTGCCGCCGCCTTCAACACGCCCTGCTGCTGCTACCTGCTGGATGCGAGCCAGAGCTGGTTCATACCGCATTCCTCTGCGCCGGACGAGCGCGAAGATTTGCCCGCATTTCCCGTCTCCCGCACCCTATTAAAAAACCTGCCCGATACCCCGGCAGTCTTTCATTGTGACGAAAAAACAGCGACCGCCGGCCAATTGCGCCGCCTGTTTGAACCGCTGCGCTTGCACCCGGCAGCAGCCGCGCCGATTGTGCAGCAGGGAAAGGTGCTGGGTATGCTGCTGCTGGGAGAAAATGACGCTTTTATTTTATCTCCACAGCAAACCGGCACCCTGCAAGCCATTGCCGGCCTGGCCGGGCTGTGGATTGAAAACGCGCGCCTGAACGAAAAAGTGCGCCGCCGCCTGGCGGAAAGCGAAAGCCTGCAGCGCACCATGACCACCCTGCTGCAAAAGCTGCCGCTGGATGAAATCCTTAAAACCGTGTGCAGCGAAGCCGCCAAACTCACCGGCGCCACCGGCAGTGCCGTGCTGCTGCTGGAAGATGACCAGGCCTGGCTGCGGGTGCGCAGCAGCAGCGGCCATCCCGCCCCCGACTTTAACCTGGGACGCCTGCCGGTATCTGACCCCCTGATGGCTGATGTGATTCAACACGGCAAACCCTGGATCAGCAACCAGCCAACCGGAAACAGCACCGGCATGCACCGCCGCAGCACCCCACCCGACACGCTGCTGGTCATGCCGCTGCGTGTGCATGATATTCCCATCGGCGCGCTGGACGTGGTGGGCAAACCGGGCGGCTTCACCCAGGACGATCTGTGGATTATGGATTTGTTTGCCAGCCAGGCCGCCATTGCCATTGAAGTGGCCAAACTGCACGAGCAAACCGAGCAGTTGGCTGTAATTGAAGAGCGCCAGCGACTGGCGCGCGACCTGCACGATTCGGTCACCCAGGCGCTCTACTCGCTGGCGCTGTATGCCGACGCGGCGCGCATGGCGCTTTCGGGCGGCCGGCCCGACACCGCCGCCGAGCATTTGCAAGCCCTGCGCAGCATGGCGCGCGAAGCCATGCTGGACATGCGCCTGCTGATTTTTGAGCTGCATCCCCCCATCCTGGAGGAAGAAGGCCTGACCGCCGCCCTGCAAGCGCGCCTGGATGCCGTGGAAGCGCGCGCCGGTGTGCAAACCCGGCTGACCACCGCCGGCGAACGGCGCCTGCCGCCGCACGTGGAAATGGAACTGTACCGCATTGTGCAGGAAGCCCTCACCAACGTGGTGAAACACGCCCACGCCCAGGTGGTGAACATTCATCTCAATTTTGAGCCGGGCTGTTTCAAGATGAAAGTGTGGGATGACGGCGTGGGTTTTAACCCGCAAACCGCCATTCAAACCGGTGGTCTGGGCTTGCAAAACATGCAAGAACGCATGCGCCAGATTGGCGGCCAGCTCAATGTGGAAAGCTCACCCGGCCACGGCACCACCATCACCGCGGAGGTGAAAATTTGAACGCACACCCACCTGCCCCAAAGCACAGCGTGCGCATCCTCATCGCCGACGATCACGCCATTGTACGCAAAGGCACCCGCGCCCTGCTAAATGAAGTGGAAGGCTTCGAGATTGTGGGCGAAGCCGCCACCGGTGAAGAGGCGGTTTTGCTGGCAATTTCTCTTAAACCCGATGTGATCTTGATGGACCTGGTGATGCCCGGCATGGGCGGCATCGAAGCCATCAGCCAGATCACCGCGCGCAACCCCCAGGCGCACATTTTGGCGCTGACCAGCTTCGCCAATGACGACAAGGTGTTTCCCGCCATCAAAGCCGGGGCGCTGGGTTATATCCTCAAATCATCTGACCCCGAAGACCTGGTGCAGGCCATCTGGCAGGTGCAGCGCGGCGAGCCTTCGCTGCAGCCCAGCATTGCGCGCAAGGTGCTGCGCGAAATCAGCCACCCGCCGCACGGCAACCCCACACCCGAGCCGCTCACCGAACGGGAAATGGAAGTGCTGCGCTTGGTGGCGCAGGGTTCCAGCAACCAGGACATTGCCAGTCAATTAAGCATCACCGAAGCCACCGTGCGCACACACGTCAGTAACGTGCTGTCGAAATTGCAGCTTGCTAACCGCGTTCAAGCCGCCCTGTATGCCCTGCGGGCGGGCATCACCCGCCTGGAAGACGAGGATGACAAAACGGAAAACACGTTATAGAATTCCCTTCCCTTCAGGGAAGGGTAAGGGATAGGTATTAAACAAATGTGGAGAAAAACTTCGACGCCCGGTGGATGCCGGGCGCCTCTCTTTTTGCTAGGATTAAAGCGCCAAAAAAGCCGCCGTCGCAGCCAGAAGCAGGCAGGCAGCGCCGCTCTGGCCTGGCGGTGGGAAATAAAAAACGGAGGTTAATATGATTGACGACAAGGAGTTGTATAACCGCGTTTGGTTGGCGCTCAAATCTGACCCGATGATTGACCCTGGGAAGATTGAAGTATTGGTCAAAGACGGCACGGTCACTTTCAAAGGCAAGGTCAGCACCAAACTGGAAAAGATGTCGATTGAGCGCATGGTGAAGCACATCGACGGGGTACAGGCCATCATTGATGAAGGTTTGTTAGTGCAATAGCCCCCTGACAGCGGTGGGGGCGCAGTAGCCCCCGGTTACCGGCAGCCGGTCAGCAGAACATTGCTGGCCGGTTGCCTTATTTTTCCAAACGAACCAGCAGTGCGCCCTTTTCCACCTTCTGGCCGGGCTGCACGGCGGCCTGCGCCACCTGCCCGGCGAACGGCGCGCGGAACTCCATTTGCATCTTCATTGATTCCAACGTCACCAAAAGCTGCCCGTTTTCAACCCTGTCTCCCACGGCTGCATGGGTATGTATCACCACCCCCGGCATGGGCGCGGTCAAGTCGCCGTCAGCCGGTTTGTTCAGGCCGCTGTGCAGCGCGCCGCCCGCTTTCTTTTCTGTTTCCACTTCCGCCACAATCCGCCGTCCTTCGGTGGTGATGGCATAGGTGCCGTTGTTCAAGTGATGCATATACATATCGCGCTGGTGTGCGTCATGCGTCAGGCGAAACAGGCCGGGATGATCCAGCGGCAGCAAACCGGTGTTCACTTCCTGCCCGTTGAGGCGCACCTGCTCGCCTTTAATTTCCACCTGGTATTGACGACCCGAAATATTTACACTGTACAGCGTCATGATAAACCTCCTGCTATTATTGTCCGCTCATTTGTTCACGCCAGGCTGCGGCGCGCCAACCGGAAAATGCTCCATTTTCCACATTGCCTGCCTGCCGCCGCGCTGCGCGGGCGTGATGCGCCAGCAGCGCCGCCGCCAGGGCGGCATCCTGTTCCAGCACACGCGCGCCTTCCGGCAACACCGGCTGAAATGAATCGAGATACGTGGTGTCAATTTTGCCCGCCACAAAGCGCGGGCTTTCCACCACCCGTTTCAAAAAATCCAAATCGGTGGGCACGCCACCCAGTTGAAATTCGTCCAGCGCGCGGCGCATGCGGCGCAGGGTGCTGGTGCGGTCTTCCGCCCACACAATCACCTTGGCCAGCAGCGAGTCATAATCGGCGCTCACCGGCATGCCGGGAGAAAGCGCCGCGTCCACGCGCACACCGGGACCCTGCGGAAGTTCCAGCAGGGCAATCTCGCCCGAAGCCGGCAAAAAGCCCTGCTCGGGGTCCTCGGCCAGCACGCGCACTTCAATGGCCGCGCCTCGCTGCATCACCTGTTCCTGCCTGAACGACAACGCTTGACCGCCCGCCAGGCGCAATTGCGCCTGCACCAGGTCGATGCCGGTCACCATTTCAGTCACAGGGTGTTCCACCTGGATGCGCGGGTTGATCTCGATAAAGTGCGGCTCGCCCTGCAAATCAAGCAGAAATTCCACCGTGCCCAGGCTGCGGTAGTTCAAGGCCGCCCCGGCCTGCAGTGCATAGCGGTACAGGCGCTGGCGCAGCGCCGCGCTCAAACCCGGCGCAGGCGCTTCTTCGATCAACTTTTGCATGCGGCGTTGAATGGAGCACTCGCGCTCGCCCAGGATGAGCACATTGCCCTGCCCGTCGCCCAGAATTTGCACTTCAATGTGACGCGCCTGCCGCACCAGCGGCTCCAGGTACACCTGGTCATCGCCAAAGGCAGCCCGCGCTTCACGGCGCGCAGCAGTGACCATGCTTTCCAGGTCGGCGCTGTTGTAGGCAATGCGAATGCCCCGGCCGCCGCCACCCGAAACCGCTTTGATCAGCACCGGGAAATCAATTTGCTGCGCCAGGTCGTTGGCGGGCATTTCAGCGCTGATGGGAATATCGGGCGCCTCTAGCACCGGCAGTCCCGCCTGGCGGGCAAACTGGCGCGCCGCCAGCTTGTCGCCGGTCAACAGCAGGGTTTCAGGGCGAGGGCCGATGAAAATCATGCCCGCCTCTTCCACGGCGCGGGCAAACGCCGCGCTTTCCGACAGGAAGCCGTATCCCGGGTGCACCGCCTGCACGCCGCTCTGGCGGGCGGCCGCCAGCAGCGCCTGAATGTTGAGATAACTCTCGCTGGCAGAAGCCGGGCCGATGCAAACAGCCTCGTCCGCATAGCGCGCATGCGGCGCGCCGCGGTCGGCTTCAGAATAAACCGCCACACTGGGCAGTTCCAGCTCACGGCAGGCGCGCAGCACGCGCAGGGCAATTTCACCTCGATTTGCAACCAACACTTTCATTAGCCAGTTCCTTTTAGAGGGGAATGTTGCCGTGTTTGCGCGCCGCCGGCGCCTGGCGCTTGTTGCGCAGGCTCTCCAGCGCGGCAATCAGGCAGGCGCGCGTCTCCGCCGGTTCAATCACGCCGTTGATGTAGCCGCGCGCCGCTGCTGTGTAGGGATTGGCAAATTCCTCGCGGTATTCGCGGATGCGCTGTTCGCGGGCAGACCCGGCATTTTCAGCCGCGGCGAGCTCTTTGCGGAAAACGATGTTGACCGCCCCTTCGGGCCCCATCACGGCAATTTCGGCATTGTGCCAGGCATAGTTCAAATCGCCGCGTAAATGCTTGGAACTCATCACAATATAGGCGCCGCCGTATGCTTTGCGCAAGATGACAGACACCTTGGGCACCGTGGCTTCGGCGTAGGCATAAATCATCTTGGCGCCGTGGCGAATGATGCCGTTGTGTTCCTGCTCAACGCCGGGCAAGAATCCGGGGGTGTCCACCAGGGTAACCAGCGGAATATGAAACGCATCGCAGAAGCGGATGAAACGCCCGCCCTTGTCCGAAGCGTTGATATCCAGCACGCCCGCCAGGTGCGCGGCCTGGTTTGCCACCACCCCCACCACGTGCCCGTCCAGGCGGGCAAAGCCCACCACCAGGTTGGGCGCATACTGTTCCTGCACTTCCAAAAAATCGCCGCCGTCCACCAGGCTGCGGATGACCGCGTGCACATCATAGGCTTTTTGCGGGTCAAGCGGCACCACCTGTTCCAATTCGGGCGTGAGGCGCTGGGGATCGTCGCCGCTGGCATATTCAGGCGGCTGCGCCAGGTTGTTTTCAGGTAAATACGACAGCAAACGGCGCACTTCGCCCAGCAGCGTACGCTCATCGGCGGCTGTGAAATGCGCCACGCCGCTGCTGGCGGCATGCACAGCCGCCCCGCCCAGCGAATCAAAATCAACCGCTTCGTGGGTCACGGCGCGCACCACCTCGGGACCGGTGATGAACATGTGCGCAGTGCGCTCGACCATGAACACAAAATCGGTGATGGCCGGAGAATAAACCGCCCCGCCCGCGCACGGACCCAAAATGACCGAGATTTGCGGGATCACACCCGAAGCGCGTGTATTGCGGTAAAAGATTTCACCATAGGCGGCCAGCGAGCCCACCCCCTCTTGAATGCGCGCCCCGCCCGAGTCGTTCAGGCCGATCAACGGCGCACCGTTTTGAATAGCCAAATCCATCAAGCGGGCAATCTTCAAACCGTGCGCTTCACCCAGCGACCCGCCCAGCACGGTAAAATCCTGGGCATAGGCATACACCACGCGCCCATCGATCTTTCCCCAGCCGGTGATCACACCGTCGCCAAGCGGATGCGAATCTTCCATGCCAAACCCAACCGCACGGTGGGTAACAAACATATCGGTTTCGATGAATGTATCTTCATCAAACAAGGCTTCCAGGCGTTCGCGCGCGGTCAGCTTGCCTTTCTCGTGCTGCTGTTCAATGCGTTTTGTCCCGCCCCCCCGGGCGGATTCTGCACGCATGGCATCCAATCGTGATTTAGCATCCATCAATGTTCGCTCTCCAGGAAATCTGTTTGTGACAAAATTTTGCAGTTTGAGTGTAGTTTTCAAATACTGTCAACTGCTTGCAGAGAACTGTCAAAAACTCTCACATTCTCACCATATCGATTCACTATATACACTTAAAACACACATACCCCGTTTGGTTACGGGGTATGTGTGTTTGGTTTGGTAGCCGTCGAAAAGAGCGTGAGCTCTGTTTAATTAAATTAAAAACCGGTCAGATAATTGACCGGTTTCGCTGCTGGCTCCCTGAATCCACGCCTCGCAATTGCGGGGCAAGCGACCAATTGATGAATTCAGTTCAACGCCTTCAATTTGTTTTGTTGCACTATTCGGTTGAAAAAGATCAACTGTATAGATAAGATTATACAAAATTTTAGAAATTTGTCAATAGTTAGTTATTGGTTTGTCCTAAGTTAGTCTTTATATACTAAATGTCTCTTTTGGAGGAAACTGTTACTTCCTTTCATCACAGGAAACCGCCAAACAACTGTGACAAAAGTCAAGCAGGAAAAGATAACCAGGAGCGCGAATTGCGGATCATGGCATTGAGCGTATAGGGTGTACTTCAGCGCACCGTAACCTCGGCCGGAAGAAGACGACGACGCGCTGAACTTTCCGCAAGACCATTGAATAGATGAACACCGCTCACACCCAGGAGTGTGTGACACAGTGTCCATCTGTGTTTATCTGTGTTTATCTGTGTTTATCTGTGGTTACCATTTATCTATGGTTAATTTCTGAACAGCACGGTTTATAATGTGAGGCATGACCCGTGCTCAAAAACACACCCTGGGGTGGATGATCCTCATCGGACTGGCCTACTTTGCCATCTTCTGGCTGCCCAACAACCTGGGCGCCAAAGACGAGCACATGCTGTTCCTCTCTTCGCACGATGAAACCGTCACTTATCCCTATGTGGTCAAAATGCTCACACCGGGCAAAGACATTCACGAAACACGTTCCAACCTGCTCATCTACGGCGACTACCACTACGGTTACCCGTTCTATTTCCTCTCCATGCTGGTGCTGCTGCCGGTGCGCCTGATCTACGGTGACCAGTTCACCGCGCACACCCAGCTCAACTTGCTGTTATTGCGCCAGATGATCAGTGTGCTGCCCATGATCCTGTCCATCGGGCTGCTGGTGTACCTGCAAACCCGGCTGGAATCGCGCTGGCGCACGCTGGGCTTGTTTGTGCTCATGCTGTCGGTGCAGGGTTTCGTGCGCAACAACATCAACTGGTGGCACCCCGACGCGCTCACCCTGCTGGCCATTGTGCTCACCTTTTTCTTCCTGGTGCGCGACAACCTGCGCTTCGGACTCAATTTCTACCTGGCGGCCGCCGCCTGCGGCATGGCCATTGCCATCAAGCTGGCGGGGTTCTTTTTCTTCCTCGCCATTGGCGGCTACCTGCTGGCGGGCATTTTTCAAAAACGCATCACCTGGCAGCGCGCGGTGCTGCACGGGGTGATGTTCATTGTCACCATGATGCTGGTCGCCATCCTCAGTAATCCTTTCCTGTTCTACAAAAGCGCCCGCGAGCGCATGTTCCAGATTCAAAGCGAGCACAGCTACATCGTCACGCACGGCTGGCAGAATATTCCCAACAGCAAAGATGTTTATAAAGTGGGGCCGGCCACCTGGATTCCGACGCTGACAGGCTGGTATGCCCCGTTGTATTACCTGGCGTTTTTAGTCGTTTCACTGCTGGCGGGCTGCCTGTGGGGGCGGCAGAAGCTGCTCAACCGCCTGATGCTGGCCTGGACTGCGCCTTATGCCATCTATCTGCTGTTCTTTGTGGCCATCAAACCCGATCACTACTGGCTGCCGGTGATGCTGCCGCTGTTTTCCACCGCCTTCAACCTGACGCTGCTGCCGGCGATCCAGTCTGCTGAAAAAAGCAGCCGTTGGCGAACCGCCGCTGCCGCGCTGACCCTGTTGGTTGTGCTGCTGGCCGGGCTGCAATTCACCCGCAGCGTCAGCCGCGACTACCCGCTGTACATGCGTGCGGTGCTGCAGGAAGTGCAATAATTCGAAGGGAATGAAATTATCATGAAACTTTTTTCCATCTCACACAACAGGCTTTTAACCCTGCTGTTGGTTTCTGCCGTCTTGCTGGCAGGCTGCAACCTGCTGGCAGCGCCGCAGGAAGAGCCGGTTGAACAACCATCCGAATCAACGCCCACTGAAACCCCGCTGCTGGAAGACAGCCCCACCGCCCCACTGCTGGAGCCCACCTCGACCTGCAGCGAAGATTTTTGCCAGGCGCCCACCGCAGGCGACTTGCGCCTGCCCGACAAAGCCCTGCTGGAATTGGCCACCCTGTTGAACACCCTGCCCGAAAAGGTGCAATTCGAGTCGCTGGCCGAGCAGGATTTCCCGGATAGCTGCCTGGGGCTGGCGCTTCCCGACGAGATGTGCGCCCAGGTGATCACCCCCGGCTACGCCGGTGTGGCGCTGGTTGACGGGCAGCCCTACGCTTTCCGCGCTTCACTGGACGGCGGCGAAGTGCGCCTGGAAAACTCCCTGCCGCCGCGTTTCCTCGAAGCCGGTTTTTCGTGGAAACTGGACAACAAGGACGGCTGCCGCATCGCTGAATTTTATGCCGACAGCGCCGGTTTTGGAATGTGTGAAGGGCAATGGAGCGAAGCATCCTATGTCGTGCCGCGGCGCGCCGCACAGTACGCTGACTTTGTCAAACAGTACAGCGGCTGTTTTGACCAGCCCACCCCGGCCGGCAATGTCACCTTCCTCGGGCAGGGCAGCACCGCGCCAGACGAGACGCAGCTGCGCATGCTGGCTGAATGGGCACTGCAGGTCTATCAGGAACAAAGCAGCGGGCAAAGCGACGAAAACCAACGATTGGCGCTCACCTGGAGCCGCAGCGGCGGCGTTGCCGGTTTTTGTGACGAACTGCGCATCTACCGCAGCGGTGAAGCCGTCCTTTCAGACTGCCGCAAAGGGCAGCCGGACGCCCCGGTTAAAACGCAGTGGTTGAGCGCAGACGAGATGAAACAGGTGTATGCCTGGATGACCGATTGGAAAAGCTTTGAATGGGAACAAAGCGACCCGGCCGCGGCAGACGCCCTGACCACCCGGCTGACCTTTGCCGGCAGCGGCATGGGCAAAGCCGGCCTCGCCCATCAGCAGGCTGTGGCTGACCTGGCTGCCCGCGTGTTCGAGCGCTTCAGCGCCGAGTGATCAACCTGTCAAGAAACTGCTTGCGAAACTTGGCCACCTTGGGGGCAATCACCACCTGGCAGTAGAACTGGTGCGGATTGTTGGCGAAATATTCCTGGTGATAATCCTCCGCCGGGTAGAAAACCTCAAACGGCGCCAATTGGGTCACAATCGGGTCGCTCCAGACGCGCTGCTGTTCAAAATGGCGCATCACATCCTGCGCAACCTGTTTTTGATCTTCATTGTGATAGAAAATCACCGAGCGGTATTGCGTGCCCACATCGGCCCCCTGCCGGTTGAGCGTGGTGGGGTCGTGCACGCTGAAAAAAACCTCCAAAATCTCGCGGAAGGAAATTTGCGCCGGGTCAAAGGTCACCTGCACCACCTCGGCATGCCCGGTGCTGCCGCTGCACACTTGCTGGTAGGTGGGGTTGGCTGCGCGCCCGCCCGAGTAGCCGGATACCACATCCGTGACGCCCTTCAAATCATCAAAAACCGCCTCGAGGCACCAGAAACAGCCGCCGCCCAGTGTGGCGGTTTGGCTGCCAGAATTTTGTGTGGGGTTCATGTTTGCTCTCCTTGCCTGTTGGGTAACAAGCCATCAATCGTTTTCCATCTTTAGACGATTCATCCAGAGCATTTCTTTCAATCCCCATACTTTTTTCATTTGTAGGGTGCGGTCGGGAAAACGACTGCACCCTACCACTACCACTCATCTGTGTCCATCTGTGTTGATCTGTGGTTTGAAACAATTTTTGCACCACAAAAAATTGCTTTCCGTCCATAACTTGACAGCAGGTTCTTTTGAATTAAATTTGAACAAGTTCAATCATGTTCAATTTCTTTTCGAGGGAAAAACAGGAAATAAGCATGAAAATTTTAGCCATTATGGGAAGCCCCAGAGGAAAGGGCAAAACCTGGCAGCTCACCCGCCGGGTGGAAGAACACATGCAAGCCGCCGATCCGTCGGTGGAGTTCGAATACGTCTTTTTGAAAGATGTCAACCTGCAAGCCTGCCGCGGCTGCTTTGTGTGCCTGTCGAAAGGAGAGCAGTTTTGCCCGCTGCAAGACGAGCGCACCGACCTGCAGGCCAAAATGGACGCGGCCGACGGTCTGATCTTCGCCTCGCCGGTGTACGTGTATAACGTCAGCGGGTTGATGAAGAACTTCATCGACCGCTTTGCCTACGTGTGCCACCGCCCGCGCTATAACGGCAAGCCGGCGCTGGTGGTCTCCACCACCGGCGGAGTGGGGTTGGAAGCCGTGCTGCCCATCCTGTCATTCACCGCCGGCGCCTGGGGCTTCAACGTGGTGCACCGCCTGGGCATGGCCATCGATCCCAACCGCGCCAGCGACGCCGTGCGCGCCGCCGAGCAGCGCCAGGCAGATGCCAAAGCCGGCAATGCTGCCCGGGTCTTTCTGCATGCCCTCAACGCCAGCCAGCCGCCCGTGCCCTCGCTGTTCGGCGTGGCGGCGTTTGCCCTGCAAAAACGCGCTTTTGGCGGCGCCGCGCAGGACATGGCTGATTATCAATACTGGAAAAGCAAAGGCTGGCTGGAACCAGATGCGCGCTATTACTACCCCGCACCCATCAACCCGATCAAACGCTTCTTTGCCGGCATCCTGGCGGGCATCGTCACCCGTTTCAACAGCAGCCGATTATGGGGTGTGCTCGTTTATGGTTCTGACAATCCTAAGGGTTTGCGAAACCCTTAGGATTGTCCCTCATCCGTGTCCATCTGCATTGACTATGGTTTTTAACCAATTCGCGGGCACACGTGCGGTGATTTTCCCCACTCATGGTATCATAATACCAATTCGCCAGAGGCGCATCGCCACAATTCACAAATCAAGACAAGGGGCTAAAGCCCCTTGTCTTTGTTATGCTACCCTTAGGGTGTGAAAATGCGCTGACTTCAAATTATCTCAGGAGGAAACCTAATGCCAAGCGGAAAAATCACCACCATGCAAGACGGAGAGGACATCATTGCCGGTACGCTGTTTTTGGGCACCGGCGGAGGCGGCAGCGCCGAGACCGGCTACAAACTGATTGAAGACGCGCTCAAGGAAGGCCTGACCCTTTCGTGGGTGGACGTGGATGAAATTCCCGACGACGCCATGACCTGCACTCCCTTCGGCATGGGCTCCATCGCCCCCATCACCCAGAAAACCCTGGATGAGATTGAAAAGACCGGCGCCAAAGACATGTATGGTGAACTGGCCATGGTCGAAGCCGTTAAAGAACTGGGCAAATACTTCGGCAAACCCATTGGCGCCATTGTTCCGGCTGAACCGGGCGCTGCCAACCTGCCCGCCCCGCTGGTGGTGGGCGCGCGCCTGGGCATCCCGGTGGTCGACGGCGACTACGCCGGGCGCTGCATCCCCGATGAAATGCAGGGTACCCCTTTCATCAACGGCAAAAGCAGCTACCCGGCCACCAGCGTCGACAAATGGGGCAACGCCTGCGTGCTAACCCATGTGCAAAACAGCTACCTGTTCGAGCGCATTGGCAAAATGCTGGCCGTGGCCGCCTTTGGCAACACCGCCATGGCGGGCACTCCCCTGCCGGCCAATGAGATGAAACAAATTTTAGTGCGCGGCACGCTGACCCTGTGCCTGGAAATCGGGCGCGCCATTCGCGCTGCCAAACAGCAGGGCGCCGACCCCGTGGAAGCTGCTTTGCAGGTTGTGGGCGGCTGGCGACTATTCGAGGGCGTGATCAGCGCCAAAGAATGGGAAGACCGCGACGGTTACATGTTCGGCGTCAACACCATCCAGGGTACCGGAAAATTTGCCGGGCACACTTTCAAAGCCTGGTTCAAGAACGAAAATCACGTTTCGTGGCTGGACGACAAAGTGTATGTGTGCAGCCCCGACCTGGTTTCACTGGTTGACCCCGAAAGCGGGCTGGGCATTTCCAACAGCAAAACTCAGGAGGGCGACCGCGTGGTGGTCGTGGGCTTGAAAGGGCTCGAAGTGTTCCGCACCCCCTACGGGCTGGATCACGCTTCCGGTCCGCGTTACTTTGGCTTTGACCTGGAATACACTCCCATCGAGGAGTTGATGAAAGGCTAGGTTTGTCATGGTATTCAAACTGGGTTCCGAACCGCTGGCAGCGTTCTACAACATTGAACTGACCCGCGCCGCGCACAAACTGGTTACCGAAATGCGCCCGGTGCAGCCCGGCCAGCAGGTGTTGATCAGCGGCGACACCGCCAGTGACCTGCGCGTGATGCAGGCTGTGGCGGGCGCCGTGTACGCGGTGGGCGGCGTGCCCACCCTGGTGTGGTACCCCACCGCTCCCGAACCCATGCTGCCGCCCCCTGCCCCACTGCAGCAAGCCGTTACCGCCGCGCAGGTATGGATCGATTTCGCCATCGGCTACCAGCTTTACAGCCCCGCCTACCAGGCGGCCATTGAAGCTGGCTGTATCTACGTGTGCCTGACCGGCATGGACGTGGATATGCTGGTGCGCACCGTGGGGCGCGTAAATTACGCTCCCATGCAGCAAATGGCAAAACGGCTATACGCAATGTCTCAGGCCGCCGAAAAAGTGCACGTCACCACCCCCGCCGGTACCGACCTGTGGATGACGGTGGACAAGGCCGGCGACGCCTTCTGGGAAGAACCGCCCGCCGTGGGCGGGTACCCGCAAATGTTGGGCGGTCAATCGGGTTTCATGGCCATCCGCGAGCAATACGAGGGCGCGCTGGTGTTCGACGGCTGCCTGTGGCCCCCCGCCGACCTGGGCTTGCTGCGCACCCCCGTGCGCCTGACCCTGAAGAACGGTGTCATTCAAAAAATTGAAGGCGGCCCCGAAGCCGTCACCTTTGAACGCTGGCTCGACAGCTTCAACCACCCCCACGCCCGCCTGATGGATCACGCCTGTTACGGCTTCAACCCCGGCGTGCCTCGCCCCACCGGGCGCATTTTGGAAGATGAGCGTGTGTTCGGCTGCATGCAGTTTGGGCTGGGCGCCACCGCCTACGGCTCGCCGGTGCACACCGACGGGGTGTGTTTGAATGCCTCGGTGTGGTTGGATGATGTCCAAATCGAGGAAAGCGGGCGCTACATTCATCCCGATCTGGCTGCCCTGTGCCGCGAAATGGGCGTGGCGGGATATTAGTTTTTCCCCCTCTCTTATGTCTCCCCCATTTTCAAAGAACGAAAATGGGGGAGATGTTTTTCAGTTGAACTTTTTTTTCGAAAAAACAAGATTAGCAAATATTTGTTTCTGTGTTGATCCGTGTTCATCTGTGGTTAAAAACAATTTCACCAAAAAGGGCAGACACACCGGTCTGCCCCTACAGGAATCATTCATTATCTGTGTTTTCGTCGTTATTTCACGCTGGCGGCAATCTGTTTGACGATCTCCAGCGGCATATAGGTGCGCTGCACAATCTCTTCCACGCTCATGCCCTGCCCCAGGTAGCGCACGATCACCACCGGCATGGGTTCGCCCACTTCCACAATGTGGCGATCGGGGTCGTAAAAACGAATCACGCGCTGCCCCCAGGGCTGCTCGACCAGCGGGTGAATGAACTCGACGCCGTTCTTTTGCAACAGCGCCACGGTTTCATCCAGTTGGTCTGATTCAAAGTAAATTTCCAGGTTGCCGCGCCCCAGGGCAGAAGCGTCCTGCGCTGCAGCGCCAAAAATGGTTTGCAGGGCATAGTCAGCCTGCCACAGGGCAAAGCCGCCCGCAAAGCCCACGTTCAAGCCGTGATCCATGAGCACTTTTTGTCCCAGGGTTTCCTCGTAAAACCGGCGCGATTCTTTAATGTCGCGGCAAAATAAGACGGTAGAGACGGGTTTAATTTCCATTGTTACCTCCAAAAGATGTGTGTTTTAAACTGCCCCTACTATAAACAATGTCAGGCATCTGCGATGTTCATTTTTTGCTTTGCCTTATACAATTCTTGCTATAACAGGTTGAATTTCTCCACCGGGATGCACAGGTCAAATACATATTTGCTGGTGGGATCGACATCGGGGGCGTTGTAATAAATTTCATAGGGAGGCAGGTCGGCCAGTAGAAAGCCGCTGTCAGGCAGCCAGTCGCGGTACAGCACACGGTAGGCGGGTTGAATCTGGTCGGCGTCGCAATCCATGCGGCACACGGCGCAGATGTGTGATGGAAAATCCAGAAAACTGGCCTGCGCATCGGTGCGCAGCGTTTCGGGTACGGGCAGGCAGGCGTAATAACGGCATTTTTTGGGCGGCGTGATCTGCGGATCATCATACGACACGGCAATCAACTGCGCCCGTCCGTCCAGCAATCCGCGCGCGCCTGCCCAGCGAAACAGGCGTTCCCAGGCCTGTTTAATGCTGTGCGGGGCGTAGCCCTAGGTTGCCGGGAAACACACCATGTGCATGGGCGGCATGGGGCGCACCTGGATGGGCGGCAATTCAACCCTTTCCACCTGCGCCGGGCGCTGCGTCACCCAGGCTGCGGGGGCCTTCATATCCAGATTATCGCTCAAATATTGGCTGGGAGTAACCCCAAAATACTTCTTGAACGAACGCGCAAACGCTGAAGAAGAGGAAAAACCGCAAGAAAAAGCCACTTCGGTAATGGTTAATGATGGCGATTTGACCAGCAGGTTGGCGGCGCGTTCCAGGCGCAGGCGGTTGATGTAATCTTGCGGATTTTCGCCCACCAGCGCGCTGAAAATGCGGTGAAAATGAAACGGTGAAAAACCCGCCGCGCGCGCCACGGATTCCAGTTCCAATGGCTGTGATAGGTTGTCCTGGATATACTGGCTGGCCTGCTCCATGCGGTAACGGTATTGATCGCGGTAACGGATGTCAGGCATTGCAACTCACTGCGATCCCCAGATCAAATACGATTCATAGGCGCAAACGGGGTTGTCATCGCCCGTATCCAGGCAGGCCTGGTAACTGACCAGGCTGCCCTCGGGCAGGTTGCCCAGCGGCGGAAGCTGCATGGTGGTTCTCCCGTCCTGATCGGTGGGCAGTGTGTAGTAGGTAAACTGGCTGCCGTCGGGAACTTGCAGGGTGATGGTGGCTTCCATGTTGGCCGCTGGAGACTGGTTATCCTGGTAATAGGCCACCAGGTGTATGGTCTGCGCCTGGGTCGGAGCAATTTGCACATGCTCCTCCCCCACTCGCACACACAGCGGCCCGCCGTCATCGCTGCTGGCAGCCTTTTCGGCTTGATTCAGATTGTGCTGTTCAAAATACTTGCGTCCCAGCGGCGCCAGGCGCACCTTTTCATTTTCTGCGGCTGAAGAGCGATAATCCAGGCACAGGTTTTCAAAACACTGGCGTACCACGTTTTCCTGTTCGTAGATCATGGGTTCGGCGATGGGCGCCCCGGCCAATTGCACACCGCCGTGTTGGCGTATAAACTGGTCAAACATCACCGGCACATGAAAACCCAGCCCATCCTGCACCGGGTAAAAAATCATGTTATCCTGCTCAGCGTACTTTTGGACAGCGGGCGGCATGCTTTGCATGTGCAGTTCGCGGGCAATGGAGTGCAGGGTGATGCTTGAAGCCTGTTCGTTTTCGGCAATCACAACCACATTTTCAAATATCTGTTCAATGCGCCCATCAGCCAGGCTCTGCTCAGCGCCCAGGGGTTTTCCAAATACCGCTTCGCCGCCCAGCGTTTGCAGCGCGTTTTGCAGGCTGCCGCCGCTGGGCACACCGCCCGGCAAGTCAAAATCAATGCCCGAAATGGATGCGCCAGCCTGTGTGCCGGCGTGATATTTTTCACCGTAGGGCAGCAAAAAAGCCTGGTCGGGCTGATCGAATGGCTGGTAGAAAGCCACATTTTCAAAGAATTGCTCAATGCGCCGGTGCTGCTCGTTTCGCAAGGCGGGGGTCAGCGGCTGCCCGGTGGTGCGCAAGCCGTTCATCTCGTTCTGCAGCGCGGCAAACGCGGCGGGAATTTCAATGCCGTTAGTTTGTTCCGTGCCAGCCGGCAGTCCCAGCATCAATCCCAACGGCGCCAGGTTGAAGCGGCCGAAGCCCGATTCCAGGGGATTCTGACACATCAGCGCCGCCACTGTGAACTGGCAGCTTTTTTCATCCTGTTGAAACAACGGCGAAATGGCTGCTCCCAGGCGCAACTCACCCCCCAGGTCCTGGTAGTACTCCCGGAAAACAGGATCAACGGGGTATGTTTTTGATTCACTGGCAGTAGTGCGAACATTTGATAAACGCTGCAAATTGCACGATGTTAATAGAACGGCTGCCATCAACGCTAGCATCAATAGTCTTGTGGCTGTTGCACTATGTTTTTTTATCGGCATACAGGGAACCCCTCAGATTCATTATACGCAACTTTATTTCACCCGTTCTTTAAAATATTGTGTGCGCACAAAGTTTTAAGGTTATTAAGCTTTCCTGGATGCAAATATTGCATTCAGGTATGCGTTTATTCACGGATCACCCAGGATGCAAAATTTGCACTTACATATACCTGAAGGCAAAATTTTCCCTCAGGCCAGAATACATTTTTTGCATTCTGCCCTGCATGCAATTTTTTCATTCTGGTATGTAAGTGCAAAAAATGCACTCCTAGTGAGTGCACTTTCTGCCTTTCTGGTGAGTGCAAATTTTGCACGTGATTCTTAAGACTCTACTTAATTAACTACTGATTAAATACTTATTCTGTTTTTGATTTTTCTTTGAGCTGCCAGATTCTGGCGCCGCTCAACGGACAATTGCTGGCCGCAGCGCAGCCTTTGCAGGCAGTTTTTTCACAGGTTTGCAAAGACCCTGCCTCTTGGAGCAAACCTCTCCGCTGCAAATCCTCCAGCATCATCACCACCATTTCAGGGCTGGTATTTAACTTGCGGGCCAATATCTCGGGGGTCAACACCCCGCCCTGCTGAATAAGATGGTTTAATTGCTCTAACATACTAAAGTCCGATCAGGGTCGCCAGGACATACACACCGCTGGCGGTTCCAATGGAAAGAACCAGCATCAGCAAAATATTTAGCAATGTCCATTTCCACGAACCGGTCTCTTGATAGATGACCGCCACGGTGGCGGCACAGGGAATGAACAGGATAGAGACAATCAAAAACGATAAACCGGTGGCGGTGGAATAGGTGGCGGCCAGGGTTTGCGTCAGCCCGCTTTCTTCAGAGCTGCTGAACAACACCCCCAGCGTGGCAATGGAGTTCTCTTTGGCAAAAAAGCTGGTGAGCAGCGCCACGGTCAGTCGCCAGTCCAGGCCCATCCATTTGCCAATGGGGGCAAAAAGGTTGCCAATGCGCGCCAGGTAACTCGATTCCAGGTCACCGCCGGGCAGCACCGAAAGCGCCCACACCACTAGCGACATCATCAAAATCAGCGTGCCTGCTTTTCGGATGAACGAAAGCGAACGCTGCCAGACCAGCAGCGCTGTTGATCTCAAGTTGGGAACGTGGTAAAGCGGCAATTCCATGATGAAAGCCGTGCGCTCTCCTTTGAACAGGATGCGATTCAAAATGACCCCGCTGACAACCAAAATTGCCAGGCTGAACAAAATTAATCCCCAGGTTACCAGCCCCGCCTGTTTGCCGAAGAAAGCCGGGGCCAAAAAAGCCACCACTGCCATGCGAGCTGTGCAGGGAATTAGCGGGGCCAGCAGGATGGTGAGAATGCGAGCCGGATAGGATTCAATCACGCGCGCACCCATCACGGCAGGAACGTTGCAGCCAAATCCCAGGAAAAGAGGAAGAAATGATTTTCCGTGCAGTCCCATCCAGTGCATGAAGTTGTCCATCACATAAGCGGCGCGCGCCATGTAGCCCACATCTTCCAGCAGCCCGAAAATGGCGAAGAAAATGATGATGATGGGCAAAAAGGTCAGCACCGCCCCCACCCCTCCAATGATGCCGTCCACGATTAAACCGTTCAGCCACATGGGGGCGTCAACCAGTTGCATGCCTGCCCACTTACCCAGAGGAGCAATCACCGCGCTGTCCAGCCAGTCTTGCAAAGGGGCGCCAATGGTAAAGGTCAGCCAGAAAACCAGCCCCAGAACAGCCGCCAGAATCACCAGACCGATCACCGGGTGAGTGTTCCAACGGTCTAACTGGTCGGTTACGCTAATTTGTCCTGCACGCGGGCGGTGTACGGCGGCGCGAATCATGCGCCCGATCCAGTCATAACGGCCGGAGGCAATGGCTAAATAAGAGTCGTCGTGCTCTTTTAAAATAGCTGCAACCGTTTGCCATTTTTCAGGGGGAAGGCTTTTTTTCACCAGGTTTTCGATCTCGCTGTCGCCTTCAAGAAGCTTCGTTGCTGTCCAATAGGCTGGATATACTGCGGGAAGGAAATCCTGAATAAGCGATTTGATTTCTTGCAACACTTCACGATGATCGGCGCGAATTTCCGGAACGTTGGGTTTGAGATTGGAAAAATTGTTTTGAATATTTTCCTCAATCACGTTCAATAAATTGAGTGCGCTGTGTGCATGGGTTGCCACCACCGGCACCACCGGCACCCCCAGGGCGGCTTCAAGCACAGCGGCGTTCACTTCAATTCCTTCCATTTTGGCAACATCCACCATGTTCAACGCCACAATCAATGGAATGGGCAAAGCGATCAATTCTGAAACCAGGTACAGGCTGCGTTCCAGGTTGGCGGCGCTGACCACGGCAATCACCAGGTCGGGTTTTTCTTGCAAAATGTATTCGCGTGCAATCACCTCTTCGGGAGAATTGGCGGTCAGGCTGTAGGTTCCGGGAAGATCGATCAGGTGAACGTTGCGATGATGGGATTGAAATATTCCCTCGCGCTTTTCAACGGTCTTGCCGGTCCAATTTCCCACGTGCTGGTTTAAACCGGTAAACAGGTTGAACAGGGTTGACTTGCCCATGTTCGGCTGCCCTGCCAGGGCAATGATAATATCTTTTTCTTTTGTTAAAAAATCCTGGTGGAATGTTGAATGGTCATAATAAGGGGTCATTCGGTATCCTCTGAATAAGTATGGACTGCGCTTCACGGCGTCCAAGAGCAATGCGGGTGTCGCGTATGGTTACCACTAAAGGACCATGTCCATAGTTCTGAATCATGGTCAATTCAGCGCCCGGCGTAAAACCGAGCGTGGTCAAACGGGCTGATATACCTCTGCCTAAACCGAGAGCCATGACGCAGGCATGTTCTCCAGCGGGTAATTCGGATAGGGGCATGGTTTTAAGAGGTATGGGCATAAGAGACATTTCCTTTCCTTGACAGCAGGGCTGCTTACGCTATAATGCTAATATAACACCGTATTTAAAAAATTAGTATCTATTAAAATTATTGATTATCACAATCTATCATGTGTGATAATCGGCATATTCGCTCATGATTGAAAAAATAAGCGCAACCATAGAAGATTACCTGGCATCCATTTATATTCTGGAACGCGACAATGAACCAGTTCAAGGGGTTCGCCTGGCGGAATTATTGGATGTTTCTCCGCCCACCGTGACCAACACACTGAAACGCATGGTACGCGATGGTCTTATTTCTATTGACGAAAAAAAGAGTGTTCACCTTACAGGCAATGGACTGGAAAAAGCCAAAATCGTGATGCGCCGGCACATGCTGGCTGAATGGATGTTAAGCCGCCTGGTTTCCTGGTCGAAGGTACACAAAGAAGCGCATTTGTTGGAACACGCCATAACCGAAGAAGTGGAAAATGCGCTGGATGAAAATTTAAATCAACCCGAACTTTGTCCTCATGGTAATCCGTTTCCAGGGCATGAAGAGTTGGTGAAAGATTGGATGCCCCTGAATGAAATGAAAACAGGCGACCGGGTGATCATTCGCCGTGTTCACGAACTGGCTGAAGAAGTTCCCGATGTCTTAAAATTTCTGGAAGAGAAGCAGATTAAACCTGGTTTAACCGCTAGAGTCGAAGATATATTTCCCTATAACCAGACCATAACCCTGCAAGTCGGCGAGAATCAAATTGTCATCGGCTTTTCACTGGCGCGTTACCTGTTTGTGGAACGCCAGTTAGCTTAGATACCCCCTGCAAAAAAGACATCAAATTTCTTTGAGCCGTTGAAAATTTCTTCAATGGCTGGTCAAGGGTTGAAAGTGTAACCGCGGTTACGAATTGAAAGAAAACCGTTTATTCTGCTGCGGAACGGCGTTTCCATTTTTTTGGCAATTCCAGGTTCCAATCATAACGCGGGCTGAGCGACGGGCGCTTATATTGCGGTAAATCGATATTATCTGTTTCCCAGTCTGATAAAAAGCGCAGTATGGCCAGCGCAGCCAGTTGACTGGCCGGAATGCGTAATTCGCTGGAAAGTTGGTTGAGGCGTTCACGCAGATCCGGCGGCAAATCGTAAGTGACCCGCCGCGCCCGCCGGGCTTGCATGCGTTCGCGCTCTCGTTTCATTTTTAATTGCCTCCGCTGTGCAACAATAGGATCGTTTAAGCGATCAAGAAAAAACACATCCTCCTGCTCATGAGATTTCATGGTGACCTCCCGGAAGAATCAAGCCGCATTTGTTTCCATTGTATCATAGGGTCGCCCCTTATTTCTATAAGAATAAAATTTTTCTGATTAAACAGGCTAAACATAGTGATATGGCTGATGCTGAAAACAAGCCGAAATTATTTAGATTTATAAATTGCTTGTTTAAAGAAGAAAAAAGGATGCTGTTAAATAGATGATATGCCAGATGGGTGGATGCAACAAAAAAGTGTAACCACGGTTACACTTTTTTGTGATTTGCACAATGTGTGGTGATTCGTAACCGCGGTTACACTTTAGCGCCGGCGCAGGCGGGCTTCAATCAACACAGCCAGCTCGTTCATCAAATTCACAAAACCTTCCGCCTGGCCGCTGACCACCAGGTCGTCGGCAATTTCGTCCAGAGCCTGTTCGCGGCTAATCTCATCCAGGTCGGCCAGCACATTACCGAAACGCCGCAGTCCGCTGATGGCCACCCGTGTGGGCTGCGCTGGTGAAGCCGGGCGCGGTAATTTCTTTCCTTCTGCCGGAGCTGCCTGCGCAATCTCAGCCACATCATCGGAGGTGAGTTCATTTTGAATGCTCACCCGCAGGGTGTATTCCCATTGATCGGCCGGCATAGATAGCACCTCGCGCAGCACGCGTTCGGGCACACGGTAGCGGTCAGCCAGGTCGAGTAGCGGGCTGGGCAACTGCAAAATGTTCAGCAATTGCACCATGCGCGGACGGGTGAGCTGCATGATGGGGGTGATGCGTTCCCACAACCCGGCCGGCATGCGCTGCGAACGCGCCTGGCGAAAATATTCAAATTCGTCATCGGCTTTGCTGTCAGGGGTTCTGCCCATTTCAGCCAGAATCAATGAGGCAATTTCACACGCCTGTCCAACCGCAGAGGGCGCTTCAGCGTGGCGGTTTTCCAGCACCTGCCGTTGACGGGTGGGTGTTGATACCACCTCCACGCGCAGTTGTGGTTCTTCTCGATGTTTTTCATTCACCCGGCGCAGGCAGGCTGCCCAGAAGCGCCGTTCACCGGTTTCAATTAAAAATACATAATTGCCGTCTGATGCGGGCGCCCATGAACCTGTGATGGGTTTGATTTGACCGTGATCTTCAAACGAATCACCCATTGCCAGCAGACGATCCACCACGGCTTTGTGACCATTGTCATGACGGGCAATTTCCAGCCAGCGTTCAGCCGCCTGGTAGCAGTCGATACGCCCCGCGAAGAAATCGGCGCGCAGAGCGGATGGCAGCAGGCGGCGGGGTTGAAAGCGGTCAGGCAGCATGCGGCTGGGCGTCAGGCGCTCGATGCGCTCCACTTGCGGTGAAGGCATGCTGACCACTTTGCTGGCGGCAGGTTCGGCGGGCGGCTGGCTCTGGGCGTCGCTGGCAGGAAAATCGTCGAAGGCGCTGAAACGTTTGCGTTTGCTTGTGGTCATGCTTTACCCCCTGTTCCGTTTCTGTGCAGATGTTTTCCAGGTTTTTTGTAGAATTTCTTCAACCAGTTGTGCATATTCCTGGGTGGCGCGGGAACTGGAGGCAATTTGCCCCGCAACGCGCTGCCGCGGCGGCCGATAGGTGAAAATATCCATGTGGCTCGAATGTGCATAAGCCAGGTCAGATGATTTGTGTATGGGATTGAGCACCTGTCCCGGATAGCGGTTATTCATTTCTTCCAAAATTTCACGTGTCTCGGCGCGCTGCTCTTCGCACAGGGTGGGCAAATATCCCAGCGTTTTCAGGTTGGGTCGAAAGTGTAAACGCACTTCTTCGATGGTGCGCTGCAATTCTCGCAGTCCTGAAACACCCAGGTAACTGGTTTCAACCGGGATGATGACGTGGGTGCTGCACACCAGGGCGTTGATTAATAAATCGCCGGTGGTGGGAGGGGTGTCGATGATCACATAGGCAAATTGCGAAAGCACCGCTTCAACGGCGTGCAGCAGGCGGCTCTCGTTTGCCATCAGCGTGGGCAGCAAACGGGCTGCCTGAACCATGGAAGCGCGGCTGCTGGGGATGATCAACAGGTTGGGATGGTGGGTGCTGCGGCGCAGCATCGACTGAACCGACGGCGGGGGGGTCTCGGTCAATAAAGCAGCCAGTGATGCCGGCGGAACATGCTCCAGTTCTTCGTAGGCGGTGGCAAGCAAAGCGTGCCCCTGGGGGTCCATGTCGATCAGCAATACGCGGGCGTCAGCATGATCTTGATCTGCCAGGCGCAAGGCCAGCCCCGCTGCCAGATTTACCGCCGTGGTTGTTTTTCCTACTCCCCCTTTTTCGTTAGCGATGGTTATTACGGTGCCCATGAAAAATTTGTCCTTGAAATGTCTGGAAATGAACGATTTGTGTAAAGATGAGGTAATTTTTACAAACTTAAACAATCTTAGCACAATTATGAATCGGTTTCAATATATTTGAGCCAATTATTCAGGTTTCAGGTTAAAATTGAGCTAATTCTATTGAAAAATGCCTGAATTCATGCAATAATTAGATCAACAACGGAGGGTAACAATCTATGTATGGATCGCACAGTGATGAAGAATGGCGCATGGCGCGCCTTGAACGACTGGGATTGAAAGAAGATCCTTTCACTTTGTCGGCTGACCCGCGTTTTCTCTACCTGGGCAATGACCACCTGGCGGTCTATCGCCAGGCCCTGTCGGTGATTTCGCGCCGGCGCGGGTTGGCTTTGATCACAGGCGGCATGGGTATGGGCAAAAGTTCGTTGGCGCGGCGTTTGTATGATGTGTATGCCTCGGATGAAGGCGTGGTCATCTGCTATTTTCACACCGCCGGCTTCAAATCGGCCATGGATGCCGCCCGCCAGATCGCGCGTTCGCTGGGCGTGCCCACGCAGCGCAGTTTTCAGCGCCAGATGGAAGGCCTGGAGCGCATGATGTCGGATGCCTACATTGGCGGCAAGAACGTGGTGGTGCTGTTGGATGACGCCCAGTTGATGAACAGCGAAGCCCTGGATGTGATCCACCGCCTGTACAACTTTGACTATGATTCCAAGGTGGTGCAGCTGCTGGCTTTTGGACAACGTGAAATGGTGCCGCTGTTCGAGTCCAACGAGGCCGTCAATGCGCGTGTGTTTGTCCGTCTCACCCTCCCGCCGTTAACCCTGGCCAGTGCGTTGCAAATGATTCTTTTCCGGCTCAGCGTCGCCGGGCGCAACGATCCGTTGATTGATGATGATGCTTTTGAATATCTGTATGAGCATTCCGGCGGCATCCCGCGCGAGATTATCAGTATGTGCACCCTCGCCACCGATTTGCTGCTGGAAAGTGACCAAACTGTTATTGATGTCAATATTGTAAAGAAAGTCATTGAAATACGCGAGGGTAAATAAACCATGATTCCGTCAGCACCTTCAAATAAAGCTGCTTGGGTCCAACTATATGAAGCGCGCCGTGCCTCTGCTGAAGTAAAGACCCGCACTCCTGGAAGGCCTGCCTCGGCTGTGCCGCGCAAAAAGGTGGGCGTCACGTTATCTCAGGGTGAAATTCACGAACTGGAGGAGTGGCAGGAACGTCTTTCAACTTTGATGCGGCGTAAAGTGTCGCTGGGTGAAACCGTCGGCATTCTGGCGCGCATTTGTTCGGCTCGTTTTTCCCACCTGGAAGATATGGAAGACCGGGTTTTCTGGAAAGAATTGAGCGAGTTTGTGGAAAGAATGGTTGGATAGTGCATTATTTCTTCCATATAATATCGGAATAAAAGGAAGAAAAAACTAATGTTAAAGAATCCGGTGTGATTCGCGAATCGAAGTCATTGTCAGGCATACCGGTGTGAAATGGAACGCTTTCATGGATCAGCCTTTGATCGCACAACCGCAGCAGGGTGAAGCAACCGATTTCAGGGAAGCCTGGGAGATGGCTGTCAACCAGGTGCGCATGGATATGTCTCGCGCCATGTTTGAAACCTGGGTGGCGCCTGCTCACCCCGAAGGATTTGCCGATGGGGTGTTTACCCTGCGTGTGGCAAACCCTTATGCGCGCGACTGGGTGGAAAACCGCCTGTCTTCGCGCGTGACACGTTTGCTTGAGGGGCTGCTCAAAGAACCGGTGTCGTTGAACGTGGTCGTGGGCAACGGTCAAACCCCGGAAGCACAAAAAACGCCACAACCGCCCGCCGCTGCACCTGATTCGCAGGCTGCACAACCTGTGCAGATCGAACCACCGCTGGTCGAAGAGCCTCCGGATTCCAACGGGCGCAAAACACGCCGCGGCGCCAAAGCAAGCGTTCCGCGCGAACAAAAGCCCTCGCAGCGCAAGATGGTTTTGCAGCAAGCCTATGGCACCCAGCGCGCCGCCGTCATTCACCCCGAACGCGGCCTGTTTCTCACCAATTATTTCTTTAGCTGTTGGCTGCCTTTGCTCGGTCATTCGGCCGTCATGGTAATCCTGGCGGCGCGCAGCCAGTGCTACTGGAATCCCTCCACCAGCGAATTGCGCAATGAAGTGGTCACCGACATGGCCACCCTGGCAGGTCTTGCTTCGGTCAGTGTGCGCACAGTAAAAGATGTGTTGAGCAATGAACTGGTGCGCCGCTATTTCTTGCGCTACATCGTGCGCCGGCAAATGACCACCAACGGCATCCGCACTGCTGGAATCTTGCTGCAGGTGCGTATGGATGATCCCTTGACGCCCGAAGACCAGGAAAAATATGGGTTGTTTGAAGAAGAACACTGGTATTCTTCCCGCTATGAAGACGAGCAAGAATTAGACGAATAGACTCGGCGCCTGAACAGGCCTGGGGCCGCGTTGACCGAGGTTCATTACATCATGAGTGGTATCCGCTTTGAAAATGTCAGCAAGCAATATGCCGGTGCATCTGTGCCGGCGGTTTTTGATGTGAATCTGCAAATTGAAGAGGGCAGTTTCGTGGTGCTGCTGGGACCATCCGGCTGCGGCAAAACCACCCTGCTCAAAATGGTCAACCGCCTGTATGAGCCCACCTCCGGCGCCATTTTTCTAAACGATGATGACATTCGTTCGCTGGAAGTGACCGCCTTGCGCCGGCGCATCGGCTATGTGATTCAGCAGGTGGGATTGTTCCCGCACATGAACGTGGCAAAAAATATCGCCGTGGTGCCCGAACTGCTGGGCTGGGACGAGGCGCAGATCACTCCGCGCGTTGATGAACTGTTGGAACTGGTCAACCTGGCGCCGGGCGAGTTTTGCAGCCGCTACCCGGCGCAGCTTTCGGGCGGGCAGCAGCAGCGTGTGGGGCTGGCGCGCGCCCTGGCGGCCGATCCGCAGGTGCTGTTGATGGACGAACCCTTTGGCGCCATCGATGCCATCACGCGCACCGCCTTGCAGGATGAAGTGCTGCGACTGCAGCGCCGCTTGAAGAAAACCGTGCTGTTTGTGACCCACGACGTGGAAGAAGCCCTGCGCCTGGCCGACCGCATTGTGGTGATGCGCGCCGGGCGGGTGGTGCAGTATGACACCCCCGGCAAACTATTGACCCACCCGGCTGATGAATTTGTGGGCGAACTGCTCAATTCAGATGACCGTGTGCGCCAGTTCAGTCTGCTGCGCGTCGAATCGGTGATGGAACCGATAACAGGCCAGGCGGACGAGGACGCTCCGCGCCTGGATGTGTGCGACGATCTGCGCCGCGCGCTCTCGCTGCTGCTGCGCCCCGATGTGCAGCGTGTGATTGTTCAGCGCGACGGCGCTGCCGTGGGGCAGGTGACTCTCGACGGGCTGCGCAGCGCCGGAGAATCGGGGGAGGCATGGCGTATCTCCTGTCGCACCCCCTAGACGTGCTGCGCTTGCTGGGCGTGCATGTGCTGCTCACCCTGGGTGCGCTGCTCATTGCCGCCCTCATCGCCTTGCCGCTGGGCTGGCTGCTGCATCAAAAGCGCGTGTTGGCGGCGCCGGTGCTTGGTTTTCTGGGCATCATCTACACCATTCCCAGCATTGCCCTCATTATTTTTATGATTCCCTTTTTTGGTTTGAACGCCCGCTCGGTTCTGGCGGCTTTGATTTTGTACTGCCAGGTGATTTTGGTGCGCAACACCCTGGCCGGGTTGGACGGCGTTTCGCCGGCGGTGCTGGAAGCCGCCCGCGGCATGGGCATGAACCCGGCGCAAATTGCTTTTCGTGTGCAGTTTCCGCTGGCGCTGCCGGTCATTCTGGCGGGCGCGCGCATTGCCGCGGTGACCTCGGTGGCAATCGCCACCATTGGCGCCAAGTTTGGGGCAGGGGGGCTGGGCGTGCTGTTGTTTGACGGCATCACCCAGAACCGTAGCGATAAAATCGTGCTGGGATCAGTGCTGGTGGGCTTGCTGGCGCTGGCCCTCAGCCGCGGCTTGTTGTTATTGGAACAAAAAATTGGAAAACATCAGTGAAAACATTGAATTTATTATACTATGTAGTATAATACTATAAAGTATAATAATTAAGAGTAAAAAATGGACTTTATCGGCAGACAAAACGAGCTAACCATGTTGGACCGCCTGTGGGAAAGCGACCGGGCGCAGTTTCTCATCCTCTATGGACGGCGGCGGGTGGGCAAAACCGCCTTGCTGGCGCACTGGCTGCGCAGCCGGGGCAGGCGCGCGCTCTACTGGGTGGCCTCGCCCGATTCCGCCGCGGCGCAGTTGCGCTCCTTCTCGCAGGCGCTCTACAACTTTGCCAACCCCGGCATAACCGCCCCGCCGTCCTTCACCTATGCCACCTGGGAGCAAGCCTGGCAGGAAGCCGCCAACCTCGCCGCCCGCGAACGCCTGGCGCTGTTCATTGATGAATTCACCTACCTGCTGGAGGTGACCCCCGCCATCGCCAGCTATTTGCAGCATTTTTGGGACGGCGTTTTCAAGAACAGCAACATCTTCCTGTGCCTGTCGGGCTCGCACCTGGGCATGATGATGCGCGAGGTGCTGTCCTACCAGGCGCCGCTCTACGGGCGCGCCACGGCGCAGCTGCACCTGCAGCCGCTGCCCTTTGGACTGACCGGCAAATACTTCCCGCGCTATTCGGTGGTGGATCGCGTGGCTGTCTACAGCATGTTTGGCGGCGTGCCTGCCTACTGGGAGCGCATCGAAGCTGGCAAATCGGTCTCCTACAATATCAAGAATCAACTGCTCACCACCAATAACCTCATGCAGTCTGAGCCGCGCCTGCTGCTGCAAGACTTCATCAGCGAACCGCACAACTACCTGGCGGTGTTGACCGCCCTCGCCAACGGCGCGCGCACCCCCAGAGACATTGCCGCCTACACCGGGCTGCCCAATGTGCACATCCCCAAATACCTGGGCGTGTTGAGCAGTGCCGGTTTTGTCGAGCGGCGCGTCTCGGTCACCGCCGCCCCCGATTCGCGCGCCGGGCGCCACCACATCACCGATCCCTACCTGCGCTTCTTTTTCCGCTTCCTGGCATCGCGCCAGGGGCAGTTCGCCCTGGGTGTGCAAGACCAGGCGCTGGCCGAGATCAGCCGGCACATGATCGACTTCATCGGCACGCACACCTGGGAAGAGCTGTGCCGCGAATGGACCCTGCGCGCCAGCGTGCGCCAGGTGCTGCCGTTTTTGGTGGATGAAGTGGGCAGCGCCTGGAATCCGCAGGCGCAAATTGACGTGGCGGGCATCAATTCGATGGAAAAAACCCTGCTGCTGGGCGAGTGCAAGTGGACCCTCTCGCCGGTGGAGGAGAATGTGCTGTTCGACCTGGTGGAACACAAAACCAAACTGATCGTGCCGCACCAGGGCAAGTGGCGCGTGTATTACCTGGGCTTCTCGCGCAGCGGCTGGAGCGACACCGCGCTGGCCTACCAGGCGCGCCTCAACCGGCAGCTTCCCGGCGGCGAAAACTGGTCGTGTGCCGGCATGCGTCTGCTCGATCTGGCGCAGGTGGACAATGACCTGGCGCAGTGGAGCGACGCCGGGCCAGATTTTGGCGCCATTCGGTTGTAAGGTGGAAATTAATTCATAGGGGCACGGCGCGCCGTGCCCCTGCAAAAATCAATACTTACTCCCACAACGCTTTCCACGTCTTTTGCCCCACAATGCCGTCCACCGTCAAACCCTCATCACTCTGAAACTCGCGCACGCCCTTATCTGTTTTGGGGCCAAAAGTCCCGTCGGCTGTGCCCACCACGTCGTATCCCAGGTCGAACAAACGCTTTTGCAATGCTTTCACATCATTGCCCTGCATGTAGGGATTGGTCAATTTCAACGCGCGGGTCAGTTCAGGGATTGAACTGGAACTGGCTGACTCTTCGTTTTCCACCACAATCTCCACCCAGAAAGACACGTCCGCATTATCCCCGATTCCAAACGTGCTTCCATCTGATGCGCGCAATTTGAAATAGCCCCTGTAGGTACCGGCTGAAACAGGCGCTTTTAAATTCACACTGACATCAACCGTTCCATTGGGCGCCACGCTGCTGCTGGAAAATTGAACCGCATTTGGCGCACTCAGCGACTCTCCTGAAACAAACACCAGGCGGTAATCTGGATTCCAGGTGCAAGAACCGTCATTTTGCAACCGCCAGGTTTTGGTGAAACTGGCACCGCTCTTTACCTTTGTTCCATCTTCATAATTCACATCCATGATGAATTTTGCCCGGTTGCACAGAATTGGAATCTTGGTTGCCGTGGCGGTTGTTGTGGGCGCAATGGTTTCAGTGGGTGCAAAAGTGCTGGTGGCGCCGGGCGATTCTGTGTCTGTTGGGCTGACGGTCGCTGCCGCGGTCTCGGTTCGTGCTGCCCGGGTTTTTTGGTGTGCTTCTCCCAGCGGCATCGAACACGCCAGCATCACCAACAGGAGCATTCCAGTTCCTGTTAAGAGGGAAATTTTTCGGCGCATAACTCCTCCTGCTAAACATACTTTGGGGTAAATGGATGGGGACATTCCGTATGACCGCCTCGCTTCGTCAAGCGAGTAGAATCATTCACGCGCTGTGCAGTGATAGCATCAATGAAATCAGTATAGCATTCTTGTCAAGCGGGGAAACAGGAATTGGCGTTATCTGTCTGTTGTGTGCGGCAAACCACCCTGTTTTTTTTTCATCACGAAAGTTGTATACTCATTTTAAGAGCAGTACAGGGTGGCTATTGTTCCAGGCAATCTCAATCTTACAATCAGGAGAGATACAATGAGTTCTGCCCCCGTTCAACCGCCTGCTGAAGTGCAATCTGTCGAAACACCCAAGAAATCCAAAAAAATCTGGCTCATAGTCCTAATCGTCTTATTGTTGATGTGCTGTGTGTGCGTGGTGGGCGCCGCTGGCGCTGGGTATTATTTTTATCAAAGCGGCGATTTGAAAATTGATGACGCGTTGGGCGTGGATGTGGATGAATTGCTGGAAGAAAACCTGCCCGATGTATCCATCGAACCTCAAGAAGAATCTTCCCCATCTTCATCAGATCAGGAAGAACCAGCCGAAGAAGAATCTCCCAACCTGCTTTCCGACCTGCTCAAGGTGGAACTGGGAGAAGAAGTCTCCTATTCGCAGTGCGGCTATTCCTTCCAGAAAATCCCCGATTATAAGTTCGTCGAATACGGCGCTGTAGGTGAATCTTGCAATCCTGCCATGTACCCCATCGCCCCGGATGCGGAAGAAAAGGATGACGATCCCCGCATCATGCTGTTTGGTGAAGTGGGCAAAGATGCCCAATCGACTTATGACATGGTCAAGAAAACGCTGGATGAGGCCGTTAAAAAGGATGACGGGCTGATCCTCTCGCAAGAGACTGTCCAGATTGACGGCGTGGAAGGAATTCTATTCGATCAAAAAATGAGCGCTGCTCCCTTCAAGAACCGCATGATCTTCATGATGGTCACCCCAACGCAATATTTCCAAATCTCTTTCCGCGCACCAGAAGACAAGTTTGACGAACTGCTGCCTTATTTTGACGCCGTGCTGGAATCCATCACTTTCTCTGAACCGCAGCCACTGCAAAAGTAAAGTCAAAATTCTGTAGGGGCGCGGCTGGCCCATGCCCAAAACGCCGTAATCTTGTAGGGGCACGGCGCGCCGTGCCCCAAATATTGCGCCCGTTCACGTTGGCAAACCCAAAGGGTTTCCCAAAACCCTCAGGGTAGGCTAAACCTAATCAAGCATAAGACCTCACAGTTTTTTTGGGAAACCTGTGAGGTCTTCATTTTTTATCTCTTCATCCTGCGGTAAAATGCTTGCATAGTTTCTTATTCTTCGCTTTGCGGAGGAAAACTCCTTGCCCCCTGAAAACCTGCTCGCCATTGATAACGGCACACAAAGTGTGCGCGCCCTGTTGTTTGACCCGCGCGGCAACCTGCTTGCCAAACAGCGCGTCCCCATCCAGCCCTACTATTCCACCGCTCCCGGGCTGGCCGAACAGGACCCCGCCGTCTTTTGGGATTCGCTGTGCCAGGCCTGCCAGGGCCTGTGGCAGCAGCCCGGCGTTGACAAAACCAGCGTGGCCGCCGTGGGTCTCACCACCCAGCGTTCCACCATCATCAACGTCGATGCGCAGGGCAACCCCCTGCGACCGGCCATTGTCTGGCCCGACCAGCGCCGCACAACCGGTCTGCCTCCCCTGGGCGGCTTCTGGGGTGCTGCTTTCCGCGTTGCCGGCGCCATGGAAACCGTCCAATACCTGCAGGCAGAAGCCGAAACCAATTGGATTGCCGCCCACCAGCCCGAAATCTGGCAAAAAACCTACAAATACCTCTACCTCAGCGGCTACCTCACCTACCTGCTCACCGGGCGCTTTGTCGATTCAGTCGCCAACCAGGTGGGTTACATGCCCTTTGACTATAAAGGACAAACCTGGGCGCGCCGCTCCGACTGGAAATGGCAGGCGCTTCGCCCCATTACCCCCGACATCCTGGTCGACCTGGTACCGCCCGCCGGTGTGCTGGGTGAAATCACCCCGCAGGCCAGCCAGGCCACCGGCATCCCCGCCGGTCTGCCGCTCATCGCCTGCGCCGCTGACAAAGCCTGCGAGGTGATCGGCTCCGGATGCCTCGAATCGCACATTGGCTGCCTCAGCTACGGCACCACCGCCACCATCAACACCACGCATGAAAAGTATGTTGAGGTCATCCCGCTCATCCCGCCCTATCCCTCGGCCGTGCCCGGAGCCTACACCCTCGAAGTGCAGATTTACCGCGGCTATTGGATGGTGACCTGGTTCAAGCAGGAGTTCGGCCAGCCCGAAGTGCTGCTGGCTGAAACCAGCGACACCGAACCTGAGCAGCTTTTCGACGAGTTGGTCAAACTGGCACCGCCCGGTTCCGATGGGCTGGTCTTGCAGCCCTACTGGACGCCCGGCCTGCGCGATCCCGGTCCCGAGGCGCGCGGCGCCATCATCGGCTTCCGTGATACGCACACCCGCGCCCATTTCTACCGTGCCATCCTGGAAGGGCTGGCTTACGCCCTGCGCGAAGGCGCTGAACGCACCTCGCGCCGCAGCGGCGTGCCCATCACCGAATTGCGCGTGGCGGGCGGCGGCAGCCAGAGCAACGCCGCCATGCAGCTCACCGCCGACGTGTTCGGCTTGCCAGCCATTCGCCCGCACCTCTACGAGGCTTCCGGCCTGGGCGCCGCCATCGACGCTGCTGTGGGCGTTGGCATTCACCCCGACTTTGCCGCCGCCGTGCATGAAATGACCCGCACCGGCGATGTGTTTGAACCAGATTTTGCGGTGCACCGCATCTATGATGACATCTACAACCAGGTATATCGCAAGATGTACAGCCGGCTCAAACCGTTTTATGAGGCGTTGGGCGGCATTTTGCACGCCTGACAGGACTTTGCATGTGACCATCCCCGCCATGCCCTCCATGCGTTTCACGCTGTGCTTCCTCACCCGCGCCAACCAGGTGCTCATGCTGCTGCGCAACAGGCCGCCCAACCAGGGGCTGTGGAATGGGGTGGGGGGGCACCTTGAGCCGGGCGAGTCGCCGCTGGCGGGCATTTTGCGCGAAGTGCGCGAAGAAACCGGCTTTGACCTGCCCGCCGCGCGCTTTGCCGGGGTGCTCACCTGGCAGGGTTTTGAAATTGACGACGGCGGCTTGTATATCTTCACCGCTGAAGCGCCCGACGGCGAACCATTGCGTTGCAGCGAAGGTGAAATTGCCTGGAAACCGCGCGACTGGGTTTTTTCCTCGCCGCGGGTGGTTTCCAACATTCACCGCTTTGCCCCGCTGGCGCTCAACGGAGCCCCGCCGCAGCGCTATCATTTTGTTTACCGCGCCGGGCTAATTCAGTCTTACCAGGTTTATCCGCTGCCCGGGGGCATGGATGGTGCGCAGCCGGTGCCGTTTGCTGGAAAGGAAAGTTGAAATGACTATCCGCGTGCATTGTGTGGTGAACAATGAGGTGGCTGCCAGCTCGCACCTGTGGGGCGAGCACGGCCTGTGCTTCTTCATTGAAAATGGCAAACATTCTCTGTTGTTTGACAGCGGGCAAACCCCGGCGGTGTTGCAGCACAACCTGCAAGCGCTGGGCATTGATGTTGCCCCGGTTGCTGCCATTGCCCTCAGCCACGGGCACAATGATCACACCGGCGGGCTGCCGCATTTGCTTGCCTGCATCGATCATCCCCGCGTGATCGGTTCGCCGCATATCTTTGAAGAGAAATTCAGCTCGCGCGGCGCAAAAATGCACACCATCGGCATTTCTCTTTCGCGCAAACACATGCAAAACCAGGCCGATTGGATGCCGCAGGAAGAACTGCTGGAGATCTTCCCCGGCGTTTTCATCACCGGCTCGGTGCCGCGCCGCACCGATTTTGAGCACGGTGACGCGCACCTGCTGGTGAGACACGGCGGCCAGGTGGTGTCCGACCCCATCCCCGATGACCGTTCGCTGGTGCTGCAAACCGAAAAAGGGTTGGTGGTGCTGCTGGGCTGCTGCCATGCCGGGTTAATCAACACGCTCTACTACATTCGCGATCATTTTCCGCAGCCGGTGCGTGCCGTGCTGGGCGGCAGCCACCTCAAACCGGCCAGCACGCAGCAGTTGGAACGCACCATTCAGACCTTGCAGCAAGAATTTGACAGCGTGGAAGTGTGCGCCCTCAATCACTGCACCGGTTTCGACGCGCTGGCAGCCTTGCGCCAGGTCTGGGGCAAGCGCGTGCAGCCTTTCCTGGCGGGTAATGTGCTCGATTTCTAAAAAAGGGGAATTACAACAAGCCGAGCTGGCGCGCGGCTTCAATGGCCTGGGTGCGGTTATTCACCAGCAGCTTGCGGTAGATGTCTTTCACGTAGAAACGCACCGTGTTGACCGAAATGAACAGTTTTGCGGCGATTTCTTCATATTTCAAACCTTGCGCCATCAGCCGCAGCACATCCACCTCGCGCTCGGTCAGCGCGTCCACCGGGCCGCCCTGGTCGGCGGGGCGCTGAGGGGCAGTCTGTTCAATTGAAAAATTGGCCAACAAAGACTGCGTATAGCCGATATTTGAGCTGTGTGCCAGGCTGTGCCTGAGCAGCGCGGCAATCACCGCCCCTTCATCCACAAACGAGCGAATATAACCTTCCGGTTCGGCAATTTCCAGCGCCTGCTGCAAGTCGTCCAGCGCTGCCAGCTGGTTGCCGGTTTCCATGTTCAACTGGGCGCGCAGCAGCAGGGTGCGCAGCACAATACCCAGGCGCTGCGCATGCAGCGCGGCGCTTAGAATGCGCCCGGCCAGTTCGAATGCCTGCCGGGCATCTTCAACTGGCATGCGTTTCTCGTGCAGTTGAAACAGCTTCAGGCGCAGGTTTGCCAGGTGCAGGTTTTCGCTCAGGTGGGTGACTGGCGCCTTTTCGTTGTAGCTTTGCTGTAGCAGCACATCTTCAGCAGCGGCAAAATTGCCCTGCGCCAGGTGAATATGGATTTGCATGGCATAAATCTCAGGAATGATCCAGGCCGGGGCGCCCAATGACAGCAGATCAACCGCCTCCCGGATGGAATACGCCGCCTGCTCATCATTACCCTCAAGCTGCTCCAGCCAGGCCATGTGGCACTTGTTGTAAGCTACCCCGGCGTTGTGGCCGGCCAGTTCGCTCAGCCGCAGCGAATGTTTCAAATGTTCGCGCGCTTTGTCAAGCTGATTCCACTCGTAATACACCATGCCAAAAGCCCCGTGCACGGTGCCGGCTGCCAGTGGGGGAAGGGCGCCGAACGGCTGTTTGCGTTCAATCACCTGTGCGCCGTATTCAACCGCGCTGTGCAGCTTGCCGTGACGGATGGCCATCAGGGTCAGCGCCGATGTCGAAAGCATTTCGCTGAGAAAATTTTCTGACCTGCGGCTGTGAAAGATTGACTTTTGATAAGCTTCAACCAGGTTGGGATAATCTCCGGCCAGCCGGTAGGCTCCGCCCAGTCCCATATAGGTCAGCCCGCGCAGGTAATGGTTATCTTCAGGCGCCAGTTGCAGCGCCCGCTGCGCCATTTCAATGCTCTGCCCGACATTTCCCTGTACATTCAGCAGGTTGGCCTGCAGGGCCAACCATTCGGCCTGCAAAACGGCGGCCTCTTCAGGCTTAGCGTTTGCGGGGTTGGCCTGCATGGTGCTCAAGATCGATTCAATCTGTTTCAGGTGCGGGGCCAGTTTCTCATAACTGCCGCGCAGAATATACATCCAGCATGCCGCCAGGCTGGAGCGCAGGCTTTGCGACTGCCATTCCACCGGAATGGCCTGCATCCAGTTTTCCACAGTTTTGGCATAGCCCTTGAGAATCATGCTCATGGAGTAACTTTCCAGCAGGTTCACCGCCAGCGCATAATCTTCGCCGGCCAGGGCGTGATCCATGGCTTCATTGAGCATGCCTTCTTTTTCATACCACCGGCTGGCGCGCCGGTGAAGCTGCGCCGCCTGGTCTTTGACTGTGCGCTTGAACTGGCTGCGCAGCAGGTCGGCAAACAGGTGGTGATAGCGGTACCAATGCTGCTCATCGTCCAGGGGCACAAGAAACAGGTTGGCTTTCATCAACTGCTCCAGCACCTGGCTGCTGTCGCTGCGCCCGGTGAGTGTGTCGCACAGCTCTCCGGTCAGACGCTCCAGGATGGAAGTTTTAAGCAGAAAATCTTGCACATCGGGCGGCAGCCGGCCGATCACCTCTTCGGTCAGGTAACTCAAAATGAAACGGTGGCTGCCGCTGAGCGAAGTGACCACCGCTGCCGGGTCGTCGCGCCCGCGCATCGACAGCCCGGCAAGCTGCACACCCACCACCCAGCCTTCGGTGCGGTCTTCCAGGGCGGCAATGTGCTCATCCGAAAGCGCCACGTCCATGCCGTTTTTAAGAAACCGGCCGATTTCCGCGCTGTTAAAACGCAAATCGTTGGCGCGAATTTCGGTCATGTGGTCACTGGCGCGCAGCCGCGCCAGCGGCAGGGCGGGGTCCTCTCGGGTGATTAATGCCAGGTGGAAATTGTGCGGCTGGTGGCTGATGATGCGCTCCATCCACGCCAGGATGAGGCTGTCTTGAATCAGGTGAAAGTCATCCAGGATCAGTAAAAATGGGCTGCCCGTTTGCAAGATATCGTTGACCAGGCTGGCCACGCCGCTTTCAGCGGCGGGAATTTGCCCGGACGCCAGCATGCTGCTCAATTCCAGCCCGATGTTGGGATCAATCTTTTGCAGCGCGGCTGTAAAATAGGCCAGAAAACGCTCCGGGTCGTCGTAGGCTTTGTCGAGCGAAAGCCAGGCGAAAGGCATTTTCAGACCGCGCAGCCATTCGCTGACGCAGGTGGTTTTGCCGAACCCTGCCGGGGCAGAAACCAGGGTGAGCTGACGTCCTGCCTGCAAGCCCTCGTTCAGGCGCCGGGTCAAAGTTGGGCGCTGCACCAGCTTTTCAGTCAGCGCGGGTTGATGAAGTTTGGTCGCCAGGATCGTGGTCATAGGGCGGGAGAGCGGGATTAGATCGCTGCGGGTGGGGCTTTTTTGGGGCGGATGCGCGCCAGCAACGCTTTGAAGAGGATTTCAATCAGCCCGGCTGCCGACAGGCACAGCGGGGCGGTCAAAATCAGCACATACTGCGGCCATTTGGTGGTCCACACCAGCAGCATTACCAGCGCCAGCGCCAACCAAACGGCGAACACGCGCCGCTGTTTCCACAACCAGGGAAACCCGATGAAGCCCGCCAGGGTAATCCAGCGGTCTATGGAAACCGGGAAAGCGCTCTTGGGCGTGGGTTCCTCAACCAGCAGCCACACCAGCGGCTGGTAAAAGGGATAGCCAAAGCGCTGCACATGCTCGCTGGCCGTGAAATGGAACCAGTACACCAGCGAGGCCCTGAGACGCCCGGCGGTATGCAGCCACAAACGGGGGTTGGCGGCGAAGAAAACCACCACTGCCAGGGCGCCCCAGGCTGCCAGCGGGGTCAGCCACCGGCGCAGGCTGCTCCAGTTGAACTGTTTGGGACGGGTCTCCCACAACCAGTCCAACCCAATGGCAACACCAATGGCACAGTAGGGATATTTTGAGGCGGCGGTTAAACCCAGGCAGGCAGCCGAAAGTACCAGCCAGCCTTTGTGCCGGCGTTTCGACAGGCTGTAGCACACCACCGCTCCCAGGCTGGTCAACGACGGCAGCGCTTCCAGCATTAACTGGCTGGTGTAGTTGACCTGCCAGGCAAAAACCGCCCACAACAGCCCGGCCAGCGGATTCACCAGCGCCAGAACAAATACCCCCGCCGCCCCCAGCACGGCAGCGGCACGCCGCGCAGCGCGATAATAGTCTCCCATGGGTGCATCGGGTGGCTTTTTGCCCTCGCCGGGTTCGGGATTTTCATCGGTTTCTTCCAGCGGCAGCAGCGCTGCGCCGTAAACCAGCTTGTTAAGCGAGGGATGCTCGTTGTTGTAGTCGTAGTTGATGACACCTTGCAGATCACCGGCGCGCAGCGCGTCTGAATACGCCAGGGCGGTTTTCAGGTAATCCACTTCGTCATTGTGAATCTTGATGCGCTCGACGGCGCGCCAGCGCAGCGTCAACGCCAGCGCGGCGATCAGCAGCGCCATCAACACGCGCCAGGCGGGGTGAGAAAATCGATCCTTTAATTCCATGCAGTCTATTTTAGCAGAGATGAACAGTACTTATGAATTGAAAATACCAGCTTCCACGTAATACCACATGCCGTCGCGCAGGGCATAGAACCACACAATGGAAAGTTCATTGCCGGGGTTGAAGGCAGCCGGTTCGCAGCATTTGTAGTGAATCACTTCATCAAAGGCGGCATCCTGCTCTTTGCCGGCAAAAAAGATGCCGGTGTGCTGGCCTTTGGTAAAGAAAAAGAACGGTTGCCCATGCAGCACCACCCAGTTAAAAATGGCCTCGTAGCCCAATTGCTGGTTGATGTTTTGTCCATCGATCACCAGCACGCCGTCGGCTTCCAGCACCCAGTGGCCCTGCCAGTTTTCAAATGTCTTGATGGGCATTTCCACCGGGCTGGAGGTAACCGGCTGCGTATACAGCACCTGGTCATCAGCCAGCCTGCGCACCACCACTTTACCGTTGTCTTCCTGTGCTGCGATCAGTTCGTTGCCGAAATAGATGGGCGGGGGAAAGATAGAGCTCCATTCTTCCATCTTTTCCCGGCTCACCAGCAGCAGCTTGCCCTGCCCGGCTTCCAGCGGCAGCAGAAAATCGGCGCCGTCTTCCCGCCGGGTAGCCTGCCAGAATGGTCCCACATCATCCAAAACCAGTTGCTCATCTTTAAACAGTTGATAGATGTAGGACGACAGCAGCGGGTTGTGGCGCAAAGCATAGCCAAAAGGTTTCAGCACTTCATTCACACCGCTGGCTTTTTCCTCGGGAATCAGGTTGCGCAGCGCCATGCGTTTTTCAAAAACCTGTGGCGCAATGCGCTGGTTGAACTCAAAATGGGTGGGCTTGTCCACCGCATCTTCCACAACGGCGTGTTCTTCAACCGTCAGCGGCGGCGTCTTGCCGGCTGCGGTCAGGTTGACGGATGCAGCACCGGTGGGGGAAGTGCAGGCGCTCAACACGAATATGGCTGCAGTCACAAATTCGCAAATTCTCAGGTGCAGCTGTTTCATGGCAAACTCCTTCGAAATGAAAGGACTCTCTCGAAACCCTTGCAGGTGAGCGAAAGAGCCCGGCTTTGTGTGGTTTCGTTGAAAACGAAATGATTAGAGCGGAATCAGTTCAATGGTGGGAATCAGTTTTTCCACGTCTTCGCGGCGGCAGTCGGCGGTGGCCAGGGTTTGCAGCACACCGCCCGCAGCGGCAAAGCCCATGATCAAACCCTCTTCCATGGGGCGCTTGAACGCAGCGGCGTAGGTCAGGCCGGCCAGCACGGCATCACCGGTGCCGGCGGTGCTGACCACTTTGGGCACTTTGGGCGGCGGAACCTGGTAGGCGCGCCCTTCAAGGACGGCCACAGCGCCCTGGCTGCCCATGGTGGCCACCACCATGGTGCCGAATTTATCCAGGATCTCCTGCCCGGCTTTGCGCGCATCTTTCAGCGTGCGGATCTTGCGCCCTACCAGCCCTTCCAGTTCAACCTGGTTGGGTTTGATGATGGTTGGCCCTGCCTGCAGGGCGGCTTCCAGGAAGGGGCCAAAGCAGTCGAACACCACCGGGATGTTGCGGCTGCGCGCCTCGCGCACAAACTCGGTGTACAGTTCGGGGTTGCGTCCCCTGGGCAGGGTGCTGCCGATGAGGATGGCATCCGCATGCTTCAGCGAAGCAGTGTAACGGCGGTGCAGTTCTTCCACATCGGCGTCGCTTATTTCCAGGGTATCTACACCAAAAGTTGATTGTCCGCTGCCGTCTTCGCACACCACCAAAAAATGCACCCGCGTTTCACCTTTTACCCAGATGAAGTTGGTTTTAACTCCTTTGCGGCGCAGCAGGCTTTCCAACTCACGCCCGGGGTGACCCGCGGCAAAAGCCAGCACTGTGCTGGGAATGCCCAACTCGCCCAGCACCCACGAGGCGCAGGCTGCCTTGCCGCCCACGCCAATGGCCACCTGGCTGGCGCGTATGGTTTTTTCCAGGGCGAATTCGGGCACAACCAGCGTGCGGTCCACCGCCGGATTAGGATTTACTGAAATAATCAACTTTAAACCTCCGGTAAATAATGACATGCAGTGTTCTGTAGAAATTAATAAGTCAGCAGTAACACCAGGAACACAGAAATATGCTTTGGCGCGGTAGAAGATGGTGAATGCGGCTTCATTATAGTCCACATCGTGGGCTTGATTGGGTGTTGAACGAATCTAAGCCAGTCAAATGCCCGGTTTAATCGATACGGCAGCATGTGATGGGTTAAAAAAGCCGGGGTGTTTTAAAGAAATGGGTTTTAAGAAAAATGTTTCCAGGATTACAAATGTCCTTCTTGTTCAATCCGTGAAATTTGCTCAACCCGCATTTGATGTCTTCCGCCTTCAAATTCAGCATCCAGCCAGCTTTTCACAATCATCCTGGCCAGGTCAACACCCACCACCCTGGCGCCCATGGCCAGCATGTTGGTGTTGTTGTGCATGCGCGAAAACATGGCTGAATAGGGTTCGCTGCACACCACGCATCGAATCCCTTTCACTTTGTTGGCTGCAATGGAGATGCCGATTCCCGATCCGCACACAACAATGCCGCGGTCGCATTCGCCGCTCACCACCGCACTGGCAGCTTTGTACCCATATTCGGGATAATTGCAGCGTTCCGTGTTATCCGTTCCGTAGTCTTTGAATTCGATGTTTAACTCTTCGAGATATTTCATGATCTCGATTTTTAAAGGGTACCCAACATGATCACTTCCAAGAGCTATTCGCATATTACCTCACAATAAGTTTTCAATAAGGGGAGTGTATTTTTTAAAAAGGCGCTTTTGAGGCTGAGAGCCTCAATTTCAATTGAGGCTCTCAGCTTTTGAAACATGGTTAATTAATTTATTCGACGTCGGCCTTGAGCATCAGTTTGATGGGGGCGTCGATCTTGGTCGGGATCGGGCGGCCTTCCAGCAGTTTGACAGCGTGCTCAACGCACAGCACGGCGGCTTCGTAGGGGAACTGGGCCACGGTGCCGATCAAACGGCCGTCTTTGACGGCTTGCAGAGCCTCGGGGATGGCGTCTGTGCCGATGAGGACGATCTTGCCGCCCAAACCGGCAGCTTCCACGGCTTCGATGCCGCCCAGCGCCATGGTGTCGTTGGCAAAGTAGATGCCGGCGACTTCGGGGTTGGCCTGCAGGATGTTGGTGACCACACCGTTGGCCTTGGCGCGATCCCAGTCAGCGGGCTGAGAGGCAACCAGTTCGAAACCGCCAGCTTTGATGGTGTCAACAAAGCCGTCGCGGCGGGCCTGACCGGAGGAATTGCCAGCCATACCTTCAACCACGGCCACTTTGGAAGCGGCGGGCAGGTTGTCGAGCATGTACTGACCGGCCAGGATACCGGCGTTGTAGTTGTTGGAGGCGATGCGGGTGGCAATGTTGATGCCGGCGTCTTTGGCCACATCAGCGGGGATCAGCTCATCGACGTTGATGATGGGGATGCCCTTGGAGGAAGCATCGGCCAGCACAGGGTTGAGGTTATTGGGGGTGATGGGGGAGACGCAGATGGCGTCGTAACCCTTGGCCAGGGCGGCTTCGACGGCGGCCAGTTGACCGGCGGTGTCTTTCTCATCGGCAACTGTCACCACATCAATGGTCATGCCGTAATTCTTGGCGGCGAAATCATAGCCGTCTTTCATGATCTGCCAGTATTCGTTGATCAGGGTCTTCTCAACTGCCAGGATTTTGTAAGCTTCGGGTTTGGGAGCGGGTGCAGGAGCAGATCCAGCTTCCACGTCGGCCTTGAGCATCAGTTTGATGGGGGCGTCGATCTTGGTCGGGATCGGGCGGCCTTCCACCAGTTTGAGGGCGTTTTCAACGCACAGCACGGCGGCTTCGTAGGGGAACTGGGCCACGGTGCCGATCAAACGGCCGTCTTTGACGGCCTGCAGAGCCTCGGGGATGGCGTCTGTGCCAATGAGGACGATCTTGCCGCCCAAACCGGCAGCTTCCACGGCTTCGATGCCGCCCAGCGCCATGGTGTCGTTGGCAAAGTAGATGCCGGCGACTTCGGGGTTGGCCTGCAGGATGTTGGTGACCACACCGTTGGCCTTGGCGCGATCCCAGTCAGCGGGCTGAGAGGCAACCAGTTCGAAACCGCCAGCTTTGATGGTGTCAACAAAGCCGTCGCGGCGGGCCTGACCGGAGGAATTGCCAGCCATACCTTCAACCACGGCCACTTTGGAAGCGGCGGGCAGGTTGTCGAGCATGTACTGACCGGCCAGGATACCGGCGTTGTAGTTGTTGGAGGCGATGCGGGAGGCAATGTTGATGCCGGCGTCTTTGGCCACATCAGCGGGGATCAGTTCATCGACGTTGATGATGGGGATGCCCTTGGAGGAAGCATCGGCCAGCACAGGGTTGAGGTTGTTGGGGGTGATGGGGGAGACGCAGATGGCGTCGTAACCCTTTGCCAGGGCGGCTTCGACGGCGGCCAGTTGACCGGCGGTGTCTTTCTCATCGGCAACTGTCACCACATCAATGGTGGCGCCGTAGCGTTTGGCGGCGAAATCATAGCCGTCTTTCATGATCTGCCAGTATTCGTTGATCAGGGTCTTCTCAACTGCCAGAATTTTGATTCCTTCGGCGGGGGCAGCCTCTTCAGCGGGAGCGGCTTCTTCAGCAGGGGCAGCCTCTTCGGCGGGGGCGGCTTCTTTGGCGGGGGCAGCTTCTTCAGCAGGGGCGGCTGCCGGGGCGGCCGCCGGGGCGCAAGCCGACAGGATCACTGATAACACCAGGATCGTTGTCACAACAATACTCAATACGTATTTTTTATTAAGCTTCATACTACCCTTCCTTGCTCCTTATTTAGTAAACATGGATACGACTTTTAAAACAGCTTGGGAACGACCGATTCTTTTTTTGAGTTATCCTCCTCCTTTCTACAGGTTATTTTGATTTGCGTAGTTTATCGAAACCAACTGCCAGGATAATGACAACGCCAATGGTCACCAGTTGATAGTAGGACTGAATGTTCAACAGGTTCAAAATATTGCGCAGCACGCTCATGATCAGGGCGCCGATGACCGTGCCGGGGATGGAAGCCACACCACCCGAAAGACTGGTTCCGCCGATAACAGTGGCGGCAATGGCATCCAGTTCGTAACCGGAGCCGGCAATTGGTTCGGCGGCGGTCATACGCGCCGTTAAAATGATGCCCGCCAGCGCGCTCATCAAGCCACTGATGGCATACACAATGGTCTTATAACTTTTCACCGGCACACCCGACAGGCGTGTGGCTTCTTCATTGCCGCCTATTGCCAGGGTGTATTCACCGACGGTGGTGCGGGTTAACACCAGATAGGCGATGATGGCTGCCACAAGGGCGATGATGACCGGGATCGGAATGGTGTCGGCCACGCGACCGGCAATCACGCTCAGCGTTTTTGCCGAGAGGCCGTAGGCCGGGCGCCCGTCATTGGAAATCAGCGCAATACCGCGGTAAACGCTCATGGTGCCCATGGTGGCAATGAAGGGGGGCAGGTCAACGCGGGTGATGAGAAAACCATTGATGGCGCCCAACAGGGCTCCCAGCACCAGCGTAATGAGCACAGCGCTGGGCAGACTCATACCGGCAACGATCAATTTAGCCAATACCATGCCGGCAACAGCTAAAGTAGAACCAACGGACAGGTCAATTCCACCGGTGGTGATCACATAGGTCATGCCCAGCGCAATCACCAGGTTGATGGATGCTTGCAGCAGAATGTTTAAAAAGTTGTTGACGGTTAAGAAATATTCCGATAAGAAGGAACCCGCCACAATCAAAAGGATAAAGACAATGACGATGGTGAAACGCCCGATATTTTGTTGCAGCCAATTGGTGTTGGAACCAGCCTGGGCCTTTTTCTCGGGCAGCGGTTGTTCAACCGGTTCTTGAGCAGGTTTGTTTTCAGGGTTCATATTGACAAAGCCTCCGTTTGTTTCCGAATTCCAGTAGCATATTCCATTACGATTTCCTGGTTCGCGTCAACCCGTTCCAGTTGAGCCACCATTTTTCCCTCGCGCATCACCAGAATGCGGTCGCTCATGAGCAGAATCTCGGGGAGTTCAGAGGAGATCATGATGACACAATGCCCCGCCTGTGCCAACTCCGTCAAGAGCTGATAAATTTCTGATTTGCTGCCCACATCAATGCCGCGGGTGGGTTCATCGAAAATATAGATATCCACTTCGCGCGCCAGCCATTTGGCTATGACCACTTTTTGCTGGTTGCCGCCGCTGAAAAAACGAACCAACCGTTCAATGTAAGGCGGTTTGACCTTGAGCGTTTCAACGTATTTTTTGGCCAGGCTGCGGCGGTCGCCGGCCCGAATGACCGAATATTTGCTCAACCGGTCATAAACGCCCAGCGCCACATTGCTTTCCAGGCTGGAAGACAGCACCAATCCTTGCACGCGGCGGTCTTCAGGTAAGAAACCAATTCCCTGTGATACGGCGTCTTTTGGGGTTTTTAACTTTTTCTCTTCACCGCGCACAAACACTTTGCCCGAGTCGATTGGGTCGGCCCCAAAGATGGCGCGCGCCAACTCAGACCTGCCCGCGCCCACCAGCCCGGCGATGCCCAAAATTTCACCTTCATAGGCAGTGAATGAAACATTTTGCACCTTGCCTGAACATAAATTTTCCACGCGCAGCATTTCTGTTTTCTCGCGCTGCGGCTTTGCCTGATAAATATTTTCGATTTTGCGCCCCACCATGGCCTGAATCATGGCTTCTTTGGTAATTTCCTGGATGGGCCAGGTTTTGATGTTTTTGCCGTCGCGGAACACGGTCACGCGGTCGGCCACGTCAAACACTTCTTCCAAACGATGGGTGATGATGATGATGCCGACACCCTGCCTGGCAAGGTTTTTCAAAATTTTGAAAAGACCTTCAATTTCATGCGGAGTCAGGGTGGAGGTAGGCTCATCCAGGATGATGACTTCAGCCTTGCGCGAAAGCGCTTTGGCAATTTCAATCATCTGCTGCGTGGCAACGCTCATGTTCTTAATGGGCGTCCGCAAATCAATTTCCATTCCGATGCGCTCCAAATTTTCCCGGGCGTCTTTATAAATGGCATTCCAGTTTAAAACGCCCGCGCCCAGGCGCGCTTCCCGTCCCAGGGCAATGTTTTGAACTGCATTCATTTCTGGCACCAGCATGATTTCCTGGTGCACCATGGAGATGCCCAGGTGCTGCGCATGCGCAGGCCCGTGAATCTTGACTTCTTTTCCATTAAGCAAGATTTTCCCGGCATCAGGTTCGTAAACACCGAAGAGCACTTTCATCAGTGTTGATTTGCCGGCGCCGTTTTCTCCCACCAGGGCGTGAATTTCTCCCTTTAGCAGTTCGAAATCAATGTTGTCAAGCGCACGCACCCCGGGAAAAACCTTTGTAATTCCCTGCATTTCAATGAGAGGTGTTTTTTCCATATTTGACTCTTTTGTGAAATCCGTCATTTCAATTTGCCTGTATGTTTGAAAAGAAACCCGACAGGATCTATGCCGGTGATCAGCGGTACTCTGGCATGGCCAGCCTTCTGAACCCGTAAATACCTGCTCCAACCACACCGTTTTCCTGGGTTTGGTGAGAATATTGAATGTTCATGTTGTTGGCCGGATAAGGTTTTCGGACGCGCACATGCAGGCGTTCTTCCAGTTTGTCTCTCGGAAAACCGTCCATGTGAATGATGCCGCCGCCCAGGATGATGCATTCGGGGTCTAACAGGGTAATTTCAGTTGCAATGGGAATGGAAAGATAATCAATGAATTCATCGAGCCTGGCGTGCCCGGCATGGGAAACAAAAAGTTGTTCAATGGGTGTTTGTGGAAAATGCTCCGCCGCCATTTCCGCCAGGTATTTACCGGAGGCGTAATTTTCAATGCAGCCCAGGTTGCCGCAATTGCAAATGAGTTGGCTGCCCAGAACCGGGATGTGACCGAGTTCCGCGGCAACACCGTTTTTGCCCAGCAAAAGCTTGCCGTCAATGCTGATGGTGTTGCCAAAACCGGTGCCGATATAGAAACCTAAAAGCACGCCTTTTTCTTCCACTTGAATGCGTTGAATATCGTAGAGAAACAGGAAATTGACATCGCGATTGATAAATGCTGGAATCCCCAGAACCTGTTCGATAATCTCCACCACCGGAACATTTTGAATCCCCGGAATGTTGGGGGTGGAAAGCACAACTTTGCGTTCTTTATCAATGGTGGATGGGAAACCCATTGAAACGGCCGTGGGCAGTTTGCCGTTCAGATTTTCTGCACAGTACTTTTTGATGTATTCGATGATGCCGTCGATGGTTGCACCGCTTCCATCAGGATTCGCGGTTTTAAGAAATGAGAAGCCTGTGAGGTTAAACGATTCGTCGATCAACCCCATTCGTATGAATGTCCCGCCTATGTCCATTCCTAAAATCACTTTTGGTGTTTCCGTTTCATTCACGCTTCAGCCCTCCGTTAATAAAAGATTCGGGTACTGTTGTTTCCAGCTTTTTCTACTAAATCGACGACAATTTACAAAATAGTTGGCAGATAATAATGAGCACAATTCAACGTGATCAGGGGGTATTTCTGAATCGGGCAGATTTTCTTTTAAAACAATCGTTTCCTGGCTGAGGGTTTTTGCATGGCGCATGTGGGCAATCCTGATGATTGGCTCAATATCCATGTTATTGACACCTTGAAGAGATTTTTGAATTCAGGCAAGCCCCCATTGCATTCTGTTCTGAATCACCATCTGCTAAAAGGAAAGAATTCATAGCTGAAAATATTCTCTCGCATGAAATTTTTTGCATGATAGCACAGGGTGAAGCGAGTGTCAAGCAATGTGGTGAATGATTGGCTATAGGTGGCAAAGAAAGCGCTCCTGATTAAAAATACCCAAGAAACCCGGCTTATCTTACTTGTGCACAAGCTTGCTGCATACACAAGCGTTACTTTGTAATCTTTGAGCACCGATAAATAACTGTTGAATTGCTCCTGCACCAATCACACCAATAAAAACTGTTTTCTACTGTATCACAACGAATAAGTAAACGTTTACCCAGACGAGAAAAATTTAAGTCGTTTCCCGCCTGACAACATCAACAGGAAGGATGAAATGCTTTTTCTCCGGCTCTTTTCCATCAATGATGGACATCAATGCTGAGACGGCTACTGCACCAAAATCTTCCACTGACTGCCGGACGGTGGAGACAGACGGATAGTTATTTTCAGTGATGGAAATATTGTCGAAGCCAATGACTTTAACGATTTGAGGGACACGGATTCTGGCATGGTCCAGCGCCTTCAGGGCGCCAATTGCAATCAAATCGGTGGCGCAAAACACGCCGTCAAAAGGTGTGCCGTTGCTGATAAATTCTTGCATGGCTGTAAAGGCGGCCCGCACGCTGGCGGTTTCCAACTTGAGAATGTAATGGGCATCCAGTTCCAACCCGTTCTCTGCCAGGGCTTTCTGATACCCCTCCAGGCGGCCATTGTAAGAGGATAGGTCTTTGTTCAGCAGCATGATGACAATTTTTTGGCAGCCCTTTTGAATGAGCTCGTGGGTTGCCAGGTAACCGCCCTGAACATTATCGGATTCAATCAGGACATAATTCTTTTCCGCTGAAAACGGCGGCTTGCGGTCGATGTAAACCGTGGGAACCCCGCTCAAAATCTCTTTGTTGTCGGCGCGTTCGCCTGAAATATAGACGACACCGCTCACATTTTGCGATTTCAGCATATATAAGTGGCGCTGCTCAATATTAAAGATTTCGTTGGTATTGCAGATGATGGTGGAATAGTCCATATCAAAGAATCTTTTTTGCAGCTCTAACGTAATTTTTGCAAAAAACTCATTGGTAATATCCGGCACAATGATGCCAATGGTTTGCACTTTTTTGGTTCTTAAACTTCTGGCCTGCAAATTAGGAGCGAAATTATTTTCTTTGATGACTTTCAATACCCGCTGCTCGGTTTCTTTCGAGAAACGCCCATTTCCATTAATCACACGCGAAACGGTGGCGGTGGAAACACCTGCCAGTTTGGAAATTTCGACAATGGAAATTTTCTTCATAAGAGATTAGAGGTGGGTAAAGGTTTACTCATATAGTGTACAACGAATTTTTATGAAAGTCAATCACCTTTTGTGAGAAAAATGGATGGCGGGAGGGGCGAAAGTGTGTAACGGGGGTGATTTACCGTTCGGGGGCCGTTTTAACAGCAGCGGCGCCAACCTGTTCTTGAACTTTTTGTTTATTCAAGTAAATTCCCAGCCACAGACAGGCGCCCAGCAGGTTGCCAAAATGCCAGGCGTTGTTTCCCAGCCAGTTGGCCAGCAGCGGCGTCCACGACACCAGCCAGGTGAGCACTGCCCAGAATTTGCTCATGCGTCCCAGCGCGGGCATCAGCAGCATGAAGTGGTAGGGAAACAGATGCGGCGTGATGAAGCTGCCGGCCGCCATCAGCAGGTCTTCGTCTTCGCGCGAAAACCACAGCAGCGGAATGCCGATCAGCAGCCCCCAGGGGAAGAGGGATATGTCCTGTATCCATTCCACCTTCCATTCGGGTTCCATCACCATCAAAAAGTTGAGCGGCCACAACCCCCAGATGACCAACGAGAGCACACCCCAGATGGCGCCGGCCAGGAACCACTTCTTTTTGGCCAGCAATGCAAAGGCTGAAAGCTGGGGTTTCATCAAGGCCAGCGGAACACCCCACGGCAGCAGCAACAACCCCAGCAGCACAATGCCGTCCAGGTTGCCCATGAACAACACCCACAGGGTGGGCAGCGACAGCACCGCCAGGGCGATCATCAGCGGTGACTTGTTATAGCGGTAGGCGCGGAAGCACACGCTCCACAGGGTGACGGCCACCACCAACTGCCAGTTTAGCAAATACAAAATGGGTTTTGTCCACGGCGTCCAGATGGGGTGCAGCCTGTGCTGCGAGTAATAAACGCGCCAGTCAAATCCCTCCGGCAGAAAAAATCCCACGATGTAAAAAACGACAAACAGCGCTGCCCAGGCGATAATCGATTTATGATGCTCTTGTATGGTTTGACGGAGGTTATTTAAACGAGTTTGCATAACGGCAGGCAGCGTGTACATTTTGATGAGAATTTTTATATCTTCGGTTGATTATAGATGTTTTTGGATTGCTTTCCATGAAATGGCGGTGAAGAATAGCTAAAAATTCTCCAAAATTTGATTGTAAACGAACAAATTATTGACTTCGAACAATTCACGCGCTAAAATCAGGTTGATTATTGTTCTCAAACAAGCGGAGCGGCCTATGGCAAAAATGAATCGGTTGGACCAAATCGTCAAACTGGTGGATGAGCAGGGTTATCTTTCGGTCACAGATTTAAGTGAAAAGCTGGATGTTTCTGAAATGACCATTCGCCGCGACTTAACCCGCTTGAACGACCAAAACCGCATCTTGCGCACCTTCGGCGGCGCGGCATCGCGCCGCAGCGAAGAGCCGGCATTTTCTGGGAAACCCGAAGCTCCGGTTGAACAACAGAAAGAATCCATCCAGGTGGATGAGGTGGATGTGCTGGTGGCCACCTCGGTCAATGCCTATTATGACCGGCTTTTGCTGGACCGGGTGGGGAAAAAGAATATTCCCATTATCGCCGAGTCGGTGGATATGCCCAACCAGTGCACGGTTGTGATGGTGAATAACTATCAGGCCGGTTTTGACCTGGGACGGGCGGCCGGACAATATCTCAAACAGCACGGGGTTGAAAAAGCGTATTTGCTTGACCTGTGTTTTGAGCTTGCCAACACGCAAACCCGCAGCCGCGGTTTTGTCGACGGGCTGGCGCAGGCTTGCCCGGCGCATGAGGTGGTGCTGTCCATCAATGCCCGCTCGCGCGCGGCTTCAGCCTATCAAATCACCCGCGACGCGTTGGAGGTGCACCCCGACATCAACCTGATTTTTGCCATCAACGATTCAACCGCCCTGGGCGCCATTCAGGCTTGCCGGGAATTGAATGTGGACCTCGATACGATGGTGGTGGTCACCTTTGGCCTGGAAGGCGACACCCTGAAAAACGAGTTGATGGGCAACAGCTATTGCAAAATTGGACTGGCCATGTTTCCTGAAATTGTCAGCCTGGCGTGCATCGATGCTGCCATTGGCGCCCACCGGCACGAAGATCTGCCGGACCAATATATCACCCCGCATGTGGTGTTGACCGCTGCCACCCTGCCTGACTATTACAACCGCACCGCAGACGGCTGGAAACTGAACTGGGAGGCGGTGAGGCAGCACCTGTCTTTGCCGGCGCGTCTTCTAAGCGGCGCCCCGCAGTATTCCGAATTAAATATCCCCATCAAAATTGGGCTTATTGTTCCGTTTAGCGAGCACGAATGGTATCGCAGCCTGACCACCTTTGTCAAAGAACACGCTGGCCAATATGGCGCGCGGCTGGTGAGCATTGATGCTGACCAGAGTGTGCGCGATGAGGTGGAAAGACGCCGGCGCGCCATTGCGCGCAAGGCGGCCAGCCTGGTGGAACCGGGCGAAGTGCTGCTGGTGGACGGCGGGCCGATTGCCGGTTACCTGGCTGAGGAATTGCGCAGCAAAAGCAACATCACGGTCATCACCAATTCGGTGGTGGTGTTCAACACGCTCAACCCATGTCCCGGCATTGTGCTGATCTCCACCGGCGGCGCGGTGCGCTACAGCAGCCAGGTGCTGGTGGGGCCCACCGCCGAGAGCGCCCTCAAAGAGCTGCGCGCCGACCGCTTGTTTTTGATGACCGGGGGAATCTCGCTGAATTTTGGGCTGTCGCACACCAACATCTCTGAAGTGACCATCAAGCAAGCCATGATCCATTCGGCGCGCGAGGTGGTGCTGCTGGCAGACCACACCTGCTTTACCACCGAGTCGATCATTCAACTGGCGCCGCTGACCGTGGTTGACCGCCTGATAACCGACGATGCTTTGCAGTCCAGCATCCGGCTGGACATCACCAAGCTGGGAATTCGCGTGCTGTTGGCTTGATTCGAATCAGGGCGCGCCGAATTCGCGGAACGCCTCATACATGGCGCGGATGTTCTCCAGCGGCACATCGGGACCAATTTCACCGCAGGCCACAATGCCGCCCGCGGCAGACCCGCAAGCCTCAAAGGTGCGCTGCACTTCTTCTTTCACCTGGGTGGGGGTGCCAAAGGGCAAAATGTGCTGGCGGTCAATGTCGGTGCGCACAGCGGCTTTGCCGCGCAGGTTGTTGGCAATCCAATCATAGCCAATGACGCGCACCTGGCAGTTGATCACGTTGACGCCAATTTCCACCAGGTCGGGAATGATCTCATCAATTTTGCCGTCCGAATGGTACCAGACATCCATACCGGCGGCGTGCGCCTGGCGAAACATTTCAGCATAGCGCGGTTTAAACAGTTTGCGCCACACTTTGGGGTTAATCAACAGCCCGCGCTGGCCGCCCCAGTCATCGGCAAATTGCAAGCCGTCGTATTCCAGTTGGGTCCATTTCTCAATCCAGCGCAGGTTAAATGCCAGCAGGTCGTCCATCAACTTTTCCAGCTCGGGCGGGGCGTAGGCCAGGTCCATCATGAAGTTTTCCATGCCGCGCAGTTGCTGAAGCTGTTCAAAATAGGTGATCCACGCGCCGCGCGGGTACCAGCGCTCGTCGTAGCCTGCCATGTGACCGCTGTACTGGCGGTGGGCGGGCGGGCCGGCGTCGAAGTCGGGAGGAAATTGATAGTCGTGATAACGGCTCAGGTCGGTGATTGGCACCTCAACCGGAATGCCGCAAATGCCCAGCATTTCTGACTGCCACAGCGTGCCAAAATCGTCACGGTTGCGCCCTTTGCGATACAGCGGTGGAAACTGGTCAATCGGCAGGTCGGTCATGTAGTCCCAGCCAAAATCGTCACGATACTCAGCCAGGATTTCATTTAAGGCTTCACCATGTTTGATCTGGGCGGCGGGCAAAACCGCGTGTGAAATGGGCGCCCGGTCAGGGTTTTGGAAATGAATGGCTCTGGAAACACGTTCGCGACTGTTCATTTTTATCTCCTCGACTGGCAGTGTGGAAATGGAATATGGAAGGATTTTACGGCTTATCCAGTGTCATGGCCAGGGCAATGGCGCCCAGCACGCCCGACTGGTTGCCCAGCCTGGGCGGCACAACATATTGATCGATTTCTTCCAGGGTCATTTTGGGCGAGTGGACGTAGCCATTGGAAATTTTGACAATTTGCTGCCGCACCATGTCGATCAGCCCGGGGTGACCAAAGACCCCGCCGCCCAGCACCACACGCTGCGGCGAAAAGGTGTAAATGAGGTTGCAAACGCCCCATGCCAGGTATTTGGCTTCCAGTTGCCAGGCAGGGTGGTCGGCGGGCAGGCTTTCGGCTTTAACGCCCCAGCGTTTCGCCATGGAGGGACCCGTGCACAGTCCTTCCAGGCAGTCGCCGTGATAGGGACACACACCCTCAAAGGGATCTTCTTCACGGTTGTGGGGGATGAAGGTGTGCCCCGCCTCGGGGTGGATGAGGCCGTGCAGCAGCCGGTTGTTGACCATGGCGCCCACGCCGATGCCGGTTCCCACAGTCATATACAGGAAAGGATCGAGATGGTGGTTTTCGGGGACCCAGTATTGCTCACCATAGGCGGCGGCGTTGACGTCGGTGTCAAACGCCACCGGAACACGCAGCGCCCGGCTGATTTCACCATAAAAATCAACCTGCGCCCAACCCGGTTTGGGGGTGGTGGTGATGTAGCCGTAAGTGGGGGAATGCGGATCAAGATCAATGGGGCCAAATGAGCCAATGCCTACGGCAGCCAGCGAGCCGTTGCGAACATGAGGGGTAAAAAATTCAACCGTTTGTTGAACGGTGTTTTCAAATGATGTAGTTGGAAAACGGACTTCTGCCAGGATTTCATCCGGCCCGTTTCCCACCATGCAGACAAACTTGGTACCCCCCGCCTCAATTCCACCGTACACCTTGCCCATTTTTCACCTCTACTGTTGCAGTGATTTGAAATAATTGCGTCCCGCGCTTTAAAACCCTGACAGTTGCATCATTGTGTAATGCATTTGTTTTGTCGAATATGTTCGAAAATGAACATCTATTAGGTATAAATAATTTTAAAATAAGGTATGAGCGATAAATGGCTGAAAAAATGCAATAATACACATATTATAGCCTTATGAATGAGCTAAGTCAATCATATATTTTAATAAATTAGCGAAATCGAACAAAAAATCTTGACAAACACTTTTGGGCGTGCTAATATGTTATCAAGTCAAACATGACTGGTATTGTGTTTTTAGTGGGGATTGTTATTGGTTTTTACAGCAGTATGTATGCATGGGATTATCCAAAAGATCATCCTGGCAAGCTTATTGGTGACGCAGCGTTTGCATGACAAAAAAATAATGAGCAGGTTTATTGAATTTGTGCAACAACGAACTTTCAAAATGAACAATCAGAACCCGGGAAATTTGTGCCCATCATCAGTTTTTTCATTTCCGGGAAGTGAGTTTTTAAAAAAGGAGGTTGGTGATTCGCGATATTCACAGGGTCATGCTGTTTCTGACACGTCAGGAAGAATAAGAGGTCGGGCATTCCGGGCATTGCAACATCATGTTTGTAAAGATGGAATGGCAGACGAAAAAAAGCTTTTCAAAAGTGTGTCAACTCAAATCTATAGGAGGAATTGAGAATGCGTACCAAGAAGTTGTTTTCCTTTGTCAGTGTCCTGGTTCTGTTGGGCATGCTGCTGACAGCGTGCGGCGCCCCGGCGGCACAACCAGCGGCTGGTGGTGAAAAAGAAATCACCATCGCCGGTGTAGTGTTCCAGGACGACCAGTTCATGAATACCCTCACCAAAGGGTACACCGATGCCGGTGAGAAATACGGCGTGAAAGTTTTGACCGCCAACACCAACAACGACATCGCCAAAGAAACCGAACTGATTCAGACCTACATCTCGCAGGGCGTGACCGGTATCGCCATCGCTCCGTTGAGCGCCGATGCCTCGATTGCCAACCTGAAAGAAGCCGACAGCAAGGGCATCAAAGTGGCCATCACCAACATGTCGATCAGCGACAGCGCCTTCCTGGTGGGCGGCTTCACCTCGGATGACTTCTCGAACGGCAAGGTTGTGGGCGAGAATGCGGCTGCCTTCATCAAAGAGAAACTGGACGGCAAAGCCAAAGTGGCCATTGTGGACTTCGACCATCAACTGCCCGAGCAGTCCAAAGCCCGCTACGGCGGTTTTGAAGAGGGTTTGAAAGCTGGCGGCGTGGAATATGAAGTGGTTGCGCACCAGAGCGCCCACCTGCAAGACACCTCCCTGGCTGCCACAGCCGACATCCTGACCGCCAACCCCGACGTGCAGGTGATCTTTGCCTGCAACGAAGGCGGCACCATTGGCGCCACCATGGCTGTGCAGCAGGCTGGCCTGGCTGGCAAGGTGTTCGTGTTTGGTTATGACGGTTCCGACCAGACCACCAGTATGATCCTCGCCCCCGATGACATCCTGCAGGGTGTGGTTACCCAGGATCCGTACAACATGGGCTACAAGGCTGTGGAAGCCCTGGTCAAAGCCATCAAAGGCGAAGAAGTGGCCGACAAAGGCAAAATCACCATCGTCACCGGCCAGTTCCTGGGCCGCTCTGACCTGGATGCCGTCAACAAATGGCGCGAAGCCAACGGCCTGAGCGCTGTGGCTGTCGAAGCTGCCGAACCCGCCAAAGAAATCACCATCGCCGGTGTGGTGTTCCAGGACGACCAGTTCATGAACACCCTGACCCAGGGTTACAAAGATGCCGGTGAGAAATACGGCGTGAAAGTTTTGACCGCCAACACCAACAACGACATCGCCAAAGAAACCGAACTGATTCAGACCTACATCTCGCAGGGCGTGACCGGTATCGCCATCGCTCCGTTGAGTGCCGATGCCTCGATTGCCAACCTGAAAGAAGCCGACAGCAAGGGCATCAAAGTGGCCATCACCAACATGTCGATCAGCGACAGCGCTTTCCTGGTGGGCGGCTTTACCTCGGATGACTTCTCGAACGGCAAGGTTGTGGGCGAGAATGCGGCTGCCTTCATCAAAGAGAAATTCGACGGCAAAGCCAAAGTGGCCATTGTTGATTTCGATCACCAACTGCCCGAGCAGTCCAAAGCCCGCTACGGCGGTTTTGAAGAGGGTTTGAAAGCTGGCGGCGTGGAATATGAAGTGGTTGCACACCAGAGCGCCCACCTGCAAGACACCTCCCTGGCTGCCACAGCCGACATCCTGACCGCCAACCCCGGCGTGCAGGTGATCTTTGCCTGCAACGAAGGCGGCACCATTGGCGCCACCATGGCTGTGCAGCAGGCTGGCCTGGCTGGCAAGGTGTTCGTGTTTGGTTATGACGGTTCCGACCAGACCACCAGCATGATCCTCGACGAGAGCGACATCCTGCAGGGTGTGGTTACCCAGGATCCGTACAACATGGGCTACAAGGCTGTGGAAGCCCTGGTCAAAGCCATCAAAGGCGAAGCAGTGGCCGATCAAGGCAAAATCACCATTGTGACCGGGCAGTTCCTGGGCCGCTCTGACCCCGAAGCTGTCAAAGCCTGGCGCCAGGCCAACGGTCTGAAGTAGTAAAGAAACAGCTTCAAGATTAAAATAAGTATGCAGGGTAAGGAACAGGGAGACTTCGCAGGAAGAATCCCTGTTCCTACCTAAAAGATAACCTGCGGAGGTTGACGAAAAGTGAGCGCTTTACAAATACGCACCGAACATATCACCAAAGACTACCCCGGTACTCGTGCGCTGGATGACATTTCTGTTACGTTCGACAGCGGAAAAGTGCATGCGCTGGTTGGTAAAAATGGTTCGGGAAAATCAACCCTGGTGAAGATTTTTTCAGGCGCCATCAAACCAACTGCCGGCGAATTTTTCCTGAATGACGAAAAACTGCATTTCAATTCCACATCTGATTCTTATGAAAAGGGCATCGTTACGGTTTACCAGGAAATGAGCCTGGTGCCGTTTTTGTCGGTTGCCGAGAACATTTTTTTAGGCCGTTTGCCCAAGAAAAATCATGCCATCGACTGGCGCACAACCTATCAAATGGCAGGCGAACTGCTCCAAAAAATGAAGGTGGCTATCGATCCGCGTGAAAAAGTGTACCGCTTGAGCATGTGGCAGTCGCAGGTGGTCGAGATTACCAAGGCGCTCAGTTTCAATCCCAAGGTGATTTTGCTGGATGAACCCACCTCGGCCCTGGCGCAGCATGAGGTGCAAAGCCTGTTTGAGGCCGTGCGCGCCCTGCGCGACCAGGGTGTGATTGTGTTGTATATCACGCACAAATTGCAAGAACTTCCGCAAATTGCCGACACGGTGACCGTGCTGCGCGACGGCAAACTGGTGGGGTCGGTGCCCATGCGCGAGGTGGAACATAAAGACATCATCAACATGATGTTTGGCGAGATCAAAACCCGCAATCGCCCCAATGATATCCAGGTGCAGGACGATGTCATTATGGAAGTGAAAGGTCTGCGCCGCGAGGGATGGTACCAGGATGTCAATTTCAAGCTGCAGCGCGGCGAAGTGCTGGGTATAGCAGGTATGCTGGGTTCGGGACGCACTGAATTGCTGCGCGGCATTTTTGGCGCCGACCCGGTGGACGGCGGCGAGGTGGTCATCGAAGGTAAAACCTATCGTAAAGCCAACCCCATTAAAATGAAAGACGCCGGTGTGGGCCTTACGCCGGAAAATCGCAAAACCGAAGGTTTGATTTTAATCCATTCCATCAGCGACAACCTGTGCTACGCCAGCCTGAACCTGACCGCCAACGGATGGGTGGAGAACAAACGTAAACGCCATGCCTTTGCCCAGAAGCAGGTTGATGAACTGGAGATTAAAATTCCCACCCTGGTTGCCCCCTGCGAATCGCTTTCGGGCGGAAACCAGCAAAAAGTGGTGGTGGGCAACTGGCTGAACAACAGCCCCAAAATCATGCTCTATGATGAACCCTCCCGTGGCATCGATGTGAGCGCCAAGCAGCAGATTTTTGAAATCATGTGGGCGCAGGCGCGCAAGGGCGTGTCTTCCATCTTTGTCTCAACCGAATTGGAAGAATTGCTGGAAGTGTGCCACCGCATCTTGATTATGCGCCACGGCAGAATTGTGGACGAAGTGAAACCTGAAGAGGTGAACATCAACGAGCTGTATGAAATTTGTATGCGAGGAGACAATTAGAGCATGGAGAACACTACCGCAGTCGGAAAACCGCGAGTAAACCAGAGAAAACTGCAAATCTTTTTACTCGATCATGTGATTGAAATTTTTCTGGCAGTCTTGATCATCTATTTAACCATTCGCATGGACAGCTTTATGACCTGGTCGAACTGGATGAACATTCTGCGCAGCAATTCATTGAAAGGTGTGATTGCGCTGGGCATGACCATGGTGATCATCGCCGGCATGATCGATCTCTCCATTGGCTCAACCGTGGCGCTGGCGGGCGTGATTGTGGCGCGCTCCTGCCGCGACTTCACCGCGGTCGGCATGGACCTCAACACAGCCTGTATCATCGGCATTCTCATCTCTTTTGCAGTGGCTATTCTCATTGGCTGGCTGCACGGCATCTTCCAGCACCGCATGGGTATGCCGGCTTTCATTGTCACCATGGTTACGCTGAACGCGCTGTACGGCCTGGCGGGCATTGTGTCGGGCGGCTATCCCATTGCCAACCAGTTCCCGCAGTGGTTCAACCAGCTCGGCATGGGGCGCGTGGGTGGACAGAACGGCGTACCCATCCCGGCCATTGTGCTGATCATTTCGTTCCTGGTTATTTTGTTTATCATGAATTACACCACCACCGGGCGCTCGGTGTACGCGGTGGGCGGCAATCCCGAATCGGCCCGCTTGAGCGGTATCAACGTGGGCAAGACCAAGATCATTGCCTTTGTGGCCGTGCAAATTTTTGCGGTGATTTCGGGCTTTATGAACTCGGGTCAGGTGATGGCGGGCTCGTTCAGTTTTGGCCGCGGCTGGGAGTTGGACGTGATCAGTGCGGTGGTGATTGGCGGCAGCAGCATGTCGGGCGGCATCGGCACCGTGTGGGGCACCCTGATCGGTATCATCTTCATGGGCGTCATCACCAACGGCATGACCCTGCTCAACTTCGACATCTACACCCAGTATGTGGTGCGCGGCATCATCATGTTCCTGGCGGTGCTGATCAGTTCTTACCGTGCCAGGGTTAAAGCCTGATCGACTGGCTTTATTCCAGTAAATTTGTTTATTTCCATCTGCCCGTTTTCTGCCGACTTGCGGAAAACGGGCAGAAGTTTAAGCTGGATGTGATTTTTCCGCCTGGCATCAGGTTTATTCTTGCGATAATTTGAAATCAGCGCATTTGTGAATTGTAGCGATGGGCTTTGAAACCACAGATCAACATGGAGATGATCCTTTTGTGGCAGGCAGGCTTGCGCGCCGCCGGCTTCACCTAAAATGAGAGGAGCTGTCTAAAAAGACTTCGGGTGACCCCTACGGGTAGGGGCAAACCCACGTGTTTGCCCATTTTTTAGACAACCCCTCAGTGTTGGCCAGTGAAGGGGGTTTACGGGATGATGGTGATGGTGCGGGCTGAACTCCATGCCCCGGCCTTCCCCAGCGTGTTGACGGCGCGCACGCGCCAGTACCATTTACCGGCAGCCAGCGGCCCAGCGGTGCGTGTGGTGCTGCTGATGTCTGTGTAGTTGTAATCGGGCGAGCCAAAGCCGGAGGAGTTGTCGATTTGAATTTCGTAGGTGTGGCCGTAGGCCACCGCGTTCCACGATAAATCAGGCGTGGTGTTGCTGGTGGACGAGCCGGATGCCGGGCCAGCCAGTTTGGGAGCCGCCGGCACGGTGGGGATGATGGTGATGGCGTGGGTGGCGCTCCACGCGCCCCAGTTGCCCGCCAGGTCGCGGGCGCGCACCTGCCAGATGTAGTCGCCGGGCGCCTGGGTGGGCGGTTTGTGCCTGGTGGAAGTTGATTCCGATGAGGTATAGATCAACTCGTTTTCCGGTGTGGTAAGGTAGCGGAACTGGTAATATTTGGCGCCGGCGGCGGCTTTCCACGAGTAGGTGGGGGTGCCTTTGGACGTGATGCCGTCAGCCGGGGCGGCCAGCACGGGCGCCAGCGGGGCGATGTTATCGACCACGAAACTGCGCGGGCTGCACCACTTGCCGATCTGAGGCTGATCATCCACATTATTATTTATGGCGCGCACGCGCCAGTAATATTTGCCGTCTGCCAGGTCAGCCGGGGTGAACGTGCTGGTGGTGCGTTCATTGTTGCTTTGCAGCAGCGGGCTGAATTTGGAACTGGCAGCCACCTGGATTTCATAGCGGACGGCGTAATCCACATCGTTCCAGTCCAGATCGGGGGAGCGGTCGGTGGTGTTGAACCCGCTGGCGGGCGCAGCCAGCACCGGCGCGGCCGGGATGGGCGGTATCACGGTGAGTGAGCGGGCGCTGCTCCAGTCGCTCCAGTTGCCCGCCAGGTCGCCGGCGCGCACCTGCCAGGTGTAGGTGCCCAGCGGCTGGGTGGGCGGTTTGTGCTTGGCGGCGGTCAGCACAGGTGATGTGTAAGACGTGCTGCTCTCGCCATTCCAGCGGAACTGGTAATACCTGGCGCCGGTTGCTGTGCCCCAGGTGTAGGTGGGCGTGCCTTTGTAGCTGGCGGCATCGGCGGGCGATTTCAGCACGGGAACGGGGGGCGGGGTGATGTCGATGGTGAAGTACCGGCTGCTGGTGGCTCCGGCGGCTGCGTAGCGGTTGATGCCGAACACGCGCCAGTAGTATTTGCCGGCCGGCAGGGTGAGGGCTGAAGTGTAAGTGGTGTTGGAACCAACGTTTTCGGCAATCAGGGGAGAAGAGAAGTTGGAAGTATCATCCAACTGAAATTCGTAAGAAACCGCAAAATTGACCGCGTTCCAGGTGAACTGCGTGGTCTGGTCATTGGTATATCCTTTGCTGGCGGGCGAGGTGAGCAGCGGCGCGGGTGGTTTGACGCTGATGGTGAAAGCCAGCACATAATTTCCGCCGGCAATGCCGTCGCCGTTGCCGTCCAGCAGGTTGCCGCCCTTGTCTTTGACGTTGGCGCTGCCTGAGATGGTGAGCAGGTAACTGGCGTTGGGCAAAGCCGTCCCGCCATTGACGTTCAGCGTGGCGGTATAGGAGGAAGCGGTGTAGGTGACGCTGTTGATGGTCATGGCTGCATCGTCGCCGCCGCCGGATGCGTTGTCAGCGCCCAGGTTGACCAGGCTGTAATTGGCGGGGTCGGTGATGGAATCGGAATTCATGGCTTCATCGAAAACGGCGTAGAGCTTGGTGACCGGCACGCCCACCTGTTCATTCTGGACAATTTTGTTGTCGGAGGTATGGCTGGAGGTGTCGATCTTCTTGACCATGGGGGCAATGCGGTCGGGCAGGGGCAGGTATTCGACATAGGTGGCATCCATGCCGACGTTGGAGGTGCCGGCTTTAATGTACATGTAGCCGTCATCTCCCCACCAGGTGTCCCATGAATTACGCAGGATCCAGTAGGTGCCGTAGGTGGGGTCGGTGCCCCAGCCCACCAGGATGACGGCGTGGTTGATTTTGCTGGAACCGCAGGTGGAGGCTTCATTGGTGGTAAAAATGCCGGACCATGATCTGTAAGCATGAAATTCTTCGCCCACACAGACCGTTACCGTGATGGGACCCTTGGTGTAGATGGTGTGTTTGATGGTCTCCACTGAAGGAATGGTTGTCCAGTCGGAGGTGATGCGGTACCATTTGGCCAGGCGGTAGGGGTGGTTGACGGTCTGGCAGGGGGCTTCGACTTTGGTATAAGTGTTTTCATAGGGCATATCCGCTTCCAGCACGGCACCGGCGGCGGTTTGCTGCTGTGCCAGGGTGGAAACATGATACTTGTGACTGTCGGAGTAGCCACCGTTGCAGCCCTTGTTGTGATTGAGCGTGCAGGATACCAGGAACTGCTCGGACAGGTCCAGGTCAGCCGGGGCGTCGTTGATCAGCATGGCTGATTCCATCACGCCCACGGTGGCAAACGCCCAGCAGCTCCCGCAGCTTCCCTGGTAGCGCACGTCGGGCACGCCGCCGTAGTCGCGCCAGTCAAAGTTGGCGGGCAGGGCGCCCTGCGCCCACACCCTATCGGGGTCATCTGCCAGCTCTTCCGACAGCGGCGGGGGTTCCACCGCGTCGTCGCCGGAGGCAATGAGCGTGCTGAGGTCGATATTCTGGTTGAGCGGGGCAGAAAGATATATGCGGCGGTCGGCGGGCCGGGCGGCGTCCCAGGCGGGGGCGTATTTCAGGCGCAGCACAGCGTTGCCGCCGGCGGTGTTGCTCAATGAAAACACCTGGTGACCGGGCGCACCTTTCAAATTGCTGACGTGCTGATAATCGCTGGGGGCGGTTTCAGCAACCCATGCATTGGATTCCATCTGCCATTTGAAAGGGGTGGTGATGTTCGTGTCCAGTTTCAACTGCCAGTTGGCGTCGCTGTGCGCTTCGCCGCTGATTTCCAGGCTGGCAATGCCGCCCAGGAAGTAAAACTCACCGGTCAGCGTGTTTTGCAGCACCTGCCGCAACTGCGCCGCGCCTCCGCTGCCGCTAAGGGTCAACAGGTAGGCAGCGGCTCCCTCGGCGCTGTCGGCGGCGGTCAGTTGGTGGGTCGCTCCCAGCGGGCTCAGCGTGTCAGTGAAGTAGGTGTTCAGGCGGGCTTCCAGGCTTTCGCGCCCGCCTTCATAGGCGACTTGCAGCGGCGTGTAAGCCAGATCGTATTCCACACGCCAGTCGGGTGCGGAGGCTTGTATTTCATCATCGGCAGCTTCGGGGGCTGTAGTTGGCGCCTCAGTAGGCGTGGGACTGGCTTCGGCGGGCGTTTCGGTGGGGGCTGCGCTCTCATCGACGGGTTCTGTGGTGGGGTTGACGGGAGCCTCGTCGGTGGCGTCAGCGGGCAGGTTGGGCACCGGGGTGGGAGTCTCGTCCTGCGCCAGCACGGCGCTCGGTGAGAGCGGCATTGCCAGGGCGAAAACGAGGAGGAGCATCAGCAAAACAATGTGGTTGGTTTTGAGGTGCATCAACGATTTGCGAAGGGTTGGGTTCATGTTGCCCGCCTTTAAGAAAATTTTTTTGATTCTATCATGGGATGAGACTTGCAGTTTTGCAGTTTTGATAGCGATAGGGGAGGGGAGAGAACAACGAAATATGCGAAATATTTTTGTAGTAACGACTTCAGTCGTTTTTATGATTTGAAAATTTCCGTGCTGAAAAAGGGTGGTTTAAAAAGTCGCAATGATGAAAAGTTACAGGCAGATACGGCTGCACTGTGCAGATTTATGGATAACAACGAAATCCACGAAAGACACGAAAAAGTTTTTGTAGTAACGATTTCAATCGTTTGTCATGAAATGAAGGTTCCCATGCCGGCCAGGCGCGGCTGAAGCCGCAACTACAATTTTTTTGTTGAGAATTTTAGTTTTTCGAGTTTTTCGCATTGTTCGTTTATTTCGTGTTAGGCTTTCCTCTTTTCTTCTCACCCGCCATCACCAGCACCACGCACAACACAATGCCAATCACCTCCATCCACAGCAAATACCACGGGTGCGGACCGAGCACATCCAGCAGGCTGGGGGTGGGCAGTTTGCCGTTGGTATACATGTAGTTGCTGCCCAGGCGGCTGTTGACCAGCGCGCACAGCCCCCACCACAGGTTGGTGGCCAGCAGCACCCCCGGCAGGGCTTTGAGGGTGGGGCGCCAGCCCTCGACGCTGACGAAGTAGACGATGCTGATAATGATCAACCCGTGCAGGGTGAAGTATTCGATGAAGCGGAAGTGGGGGAAGCCGTAGATCATCAGGTCGGGCTGTAAGAGCGCCATGCCGGCGCCGATGATGCCCATGCAGTACACCCATTCAAAGTACCAGCGCTGTTTGCCGATCAACAGCAGGGGCAGCGTCCACGAGGTGAGGCTGCACAGCCACAGCGGCAGCATGCCCTGCACGCTCCACGCACCGATGAACAGCATCCACAGGTGCCACGAGCCTTCGCTCAGGTAGATGAGGGCTGCCAGCGTCCAGCGCGTGATCACCCTGGCGCGCGGGCTGAAGCGGTCACGCAGGTGCACGATCAGCAGGCACACGCCGGCGATGACCGCCAGGGCGAGCAAGTGTTGGGCGCCGAACAGCACAAAGGCGCCGCCGGTGTAGTCGCGCGCGAAGTATGGCTCCATGCGTTGATTGTACAGGAAAGCGCGGCTATAATTTTGCATTCTGCGACTATAATTCAGCAGGATTCTTAACAACAAAATCCCAAAGGGAGGCTGCGCTCGACGCGAAAAGCACAAAACAAAAATGCTTAAAAATGCGTTGCGAATGAGATTGCTTCACCCCCCCCGCGGGGGTTCGCAATGACGAAATGATTGATGACAACGAAATCCCAAAGGGAGGCTGTGCTCTACACAAAACACACGAAAAAATTTTTTTTCGTGTGTTTTGAACCGTTCAAGAGTTTCGTGATTAGTTTTATTACGGAGGAGAAATGATGCGCCGGATAACCTTAGCGACAATTTTATTCCTGCTGACGGCGGCTCTGCTGGCCGCCTGCGGCGGCGGTAGCAGCGACGAAGCGCCCAAAGCTGTTGAAGCCTATTTGCAGGCGCTGGTGGACGAAGACTCGGCCAAACTCTCCACCCTGTCTTGCAAAGACTGGGAGGAGCAGGCCATAATGGAACTGGATTCCTTTATCGGCGTGGACGCTTCGCTGAAAGACGCCGCCTGCAAGCAAACCGGCACCGACGGCGACACCGCCCTGGTGGAGTGCACTGGTTCGGTGCAGGCCACCTACGGCAACGAGCAGCAGGAATTGCCCTTGAGCGGGCGTACCTACAAGGTAGTCAAAGAGGGGGGCGAGTCGCTGGTGTGCGGCTACCAATAAAACCATGCGCTGGTTATTCAACCGTGAGAACCTGTGGGCGCTTGTGCTGTGCCTGATCGTCATTGCCGTGCTGGTGTTGACGGCTGACAGCGCGCCGCTGTGGATTTACCAGGGCTTTTAGATGGCGCTGCGCAGCATTTTGATTCTCATTGCCGCCGCGCTGCTCATCCGCCTGCTGTTTCGTCAGCAGGGGCGCGGCTGGGCGCTGCTGGCTGCCAGTGCGCTGTCGGTTTACTGGATGCAGCCGGCCCTGCCGGTGCGCTACCTGGATTACTGGCTGCCCACGCTCACCCTGGCGCTGGCGGCGCTGTGCTGGCTGCTGACGGCACCGCCCGAAGCGCGCAGCGGGCGCGACAACCGGATCGCCGCCGGGGTGCTGGCGGCGGTGGCGCTGGGCGTGGCGCTGACCCGCTCGCTGGGTCTGGAGGGCATTCTCACCCCCTCGCGCCCGCCGCAGTTGGGACAGGTGCTCCTTTTCGTGGGCGTCCTGGCGCTGGTGGGGTGGGGACTGTCGCGCCTCAAGCAGCCTTCTTCGCGCTGGCTGACGGCAGCGATTGTGATTTTGCTGGCGCTGCTGGTGGTGCTCAAAACCCCGGCTCTGGCGGCGGCAGCCAGCGGGCTGCTGCGCACGGCTGCGGGGCAGTCAGCCGAACGCGCTTCTGCGTTCGACGTGCGCTGGTTGGGTTTTTCCTACATTGCTTTTCGCCTGATTCACACCCTGCGCGACCGGCAGAACGGGCGCCTGCCGGCGGTCAGTTTGCAGGAATACCTGGTGTATGCCCTGTTCTTCCCGGCTTTCACCGCCGGTCCCATCGACCGCCTGGAGCGTTTTCTGCAAGACCTGCGCCGTCCGCTGGAGCCTGCGGCTGACGACTTTTTGCAGGGCGGTCAACGCCTGGCGGTGGGTTTGTTCAAAAAATTTGCCCTGGCAGACAGCCTGGCGTTGATCGCGCTCAACGGAACCAACGCGCTGCAAACCGGCAGCACGGGCTGGATGTGGGTGCTGCTCTATGCGTATAGCTTTCAAATCTATTTCGACTTCAGCGGCTACACCGATATCGCCATCGGGCTGGGTCGGCTGTTAGGCGTGAAGCTGCCGGAGAACTTCAACCATCCCTACCTGAAGCCCAACCTGACCCAGTTCTGGAACAACTGGCACATGACCCTCACGCAGTGGTTCCGCGCCTACTACTTCAACCCGCTCACCAGGGGGCTGCGCCGCTCGGGCAAGACCCTGCCGCCGTGGGCGGTGATCCTGTTCACGCAGGTCAGCACCATGCTGCTGATCGGTCTGTGGCACGGGGTGACCTGGAACTTTGTGCTGTGGGGGCTGTGGCACGGTCTGGGGCAGTTTGTGCAAAACCGCTGGTCTGAGGCGGTGCGGGCGCGCGCTGCTGCACTGCAGGTGCAGCCCCTGTGGGGTATACCCCTGTGGGGCAGGGTGATACCGGCGGTCAATGTACTCTTAACTTTTCATTATGTGGCTTTGGGTTGGGTGTGGTTTGCCCTGCCCGCGCCGCACATTTCATTACTGGTGCTGCAGCGTTTGTTCGGGCTGTAGAGGTTTGGAGGAGAAATTTGTTTAGATCAAACTTGTTGCGAACTTTGACCGGGCTGGCCTGCGTGATCAGCCTGGCGGCCTGCGCGGCCCCGGCGGCGCAGCCCACGGCAGCCGTTGAGCCGCCCACCGCCGCGCCGACCAATCTGCCTGCCACCGCCACGCAAGAACCCACCGCCACCGCGCAGCCCAGCGCCACCCTGCAGCCGACCGCGACTCCCACCCTGGCGCCCACCGCCGAGCTTTCACCCACGCCCGACGAGCGCCTCAAGCCGCGCGACTGGGCGGCCTGGGCGGTCATTCCCACCGTCAGCGCCACGGCGCGCGAGATTTATGAACGCGGCATCGCCAACGGCAATGATGCGCACGTTTTCTCGGTGGTGGGCGACTGCCAGAGCGAGCCCAATGTGTTTCTGGGCATCTACGAGACCAGCCGCAATCCCATCAGCAGCGACGCCGCTGACCTGCTGGAAACCATCGACTACTACCGCGGCTCGTTCTCGCGCACCAGCCTGGCAGTGCGCGACGGCTTGAGCGCCCCCTCGGCGCTGACCGCCATGTGGGCTGACCCCGCATCCTGCGAGCCCAACGAGAACCCGGTGCAGTGCGAACTGCGTGTGCGCAAACCCAGCATCATGTTTGTCAACCTGGGCACCAACTGGAAGCCCGGCGCTTCGGCCGAAGCCTACGAAGGCTACCTGCGCCAGATCATTGACCTGATCATCGCCAACGGCACGCTGCCCATCCTTTCCACCAAGGCCGACAACGTGGAACTGGATCACAGCATCAATGCCGCCACGGCGCGTGTGGCGTATGACTACGACATCCCGCTGTGGAACTTCTGGTCGGCCGCCAACCATTTGCCCAACCACGGGTTGGACGCCGACCGTGAGAATGTGTACCTCACGCCCGACGGCTGGGATGTGCGCAACTACACCGGATTGAAAACACTGGACGCGGTGCGCCGCGCGCTGCAATAGAAAGAGAAACTCCTTGGACGGACGCTTCTTGCGCAATGTGCTGATCAAAGCCGCGCTGCTGTTTGCGGCGCTCAACCTGCTGTTTGCCGCCGTGCAGCCGCTGCCCGCGCTGGGAAAACTCTCGGTTTACAACCGCCTGTTCCCGGGGCGGCAGCGCTTTCCCTTTGGCGAAGTTCCGCAGCAGGCTTACAATTTGAGCCTGTACAGCGTGGAAGCCATGTTCGCCGCGCATGAGATCAGCGCCGCGCCCAAAGCGGCGGGCGAGTTCCGCGTGCTGGTGGTGGGCGATTCGTCCACCTGGGGCACGCTGCTGAAACCGCAAGAAACCCTGGCAGGGCAGCTCAACGCCATGCAGCTCACCGCTGCCGACGGGCGCGCCGCGCGTTTTTACAACCTGGGTTATCCCACCCTGTCGCTGACAAAAGATGTGATGATTCTGGAAGAGGCGCGCCGCTACCAGCCAGACCTGGTGGTGTGGCTGGTGACGCTGGAGGCGTTTCCCCGCGAAAAGCAGCTGGCTTCGCCCATTGCCGCCAACAACGCCGCGCGCATTGATGACCTGGTGGAGAAATATAACCTGTCGATTGACCCGGCCGACCCCGCCCTGATCCGCCCCGACCTGTGGGGCAGCACCCTCATCGGTCAACGCCGCGCCCTGGCCGACCTGCTGCGTTTGCAGTTCTACGGCGTGCTTTGGGCAGCCACCGGCATCGACCAGGTGTACCCGCCCGAATTTCCGCCCGCGCAGCGCGACCTGGATGCCGACGAGAGCTTCTATGAGCGCACCCCGCCCACACTGGAGCCGGACAGCCTGGCGCTGGATGCGCTGGGGGCGGGCATGCAGGCCGCCGGCGCGCCCGTGCTGCTGGTGAACGAGCCGGTGATGATCAGCAGCGGCGAAAATAGCGACATTCGGTATAATTTCTACTATCCACGCTGGGCTTATGACCAGTACCGCGAACTGCTGGGGCAATTTTGCCGGCAGGGCGGCTGGCAGTGCCTGGACGTTTGGAATCTGGCGCCGGAGGGCGAATTTACCAACAGCGCCATTCATCTTACCCCGCACGGCGTGAAGTTGCTGGCGCAGCGCGTGGCGCAAGAAATAAAGTAAACAAGATAGGTGATTTCCATGTCCTTTGATGACTACATCCGCGCAATGCCCAAGGTGGAACTGCATGTGCACCTGGAAGGGGCTATTCAACCCGCCACACTGCTGCAACTGGCAAAAAAACATCAAGTGACGCTGCCCGCCGACACGGTGGAGGGGCTGCGCCAGTGGTACCAGTTTACCGATTTTAACCATTTTATTGAGATCTACCTGGCGATTTCGGGCTGCATTCGCACGGTTGAAGATATCGAGCTGATTGCCCGCGAATTTTTAACCGGGCAGGCCGCGCAAAACATTCGTTACAGCGAGGTGACCTACACCATCTTCACCCACTATCACACCAAGGGGCTGGCGGCGGCCGATCAACTGGCGGCGCTCAACCGCGCGCGCGAGTGGGCAAAGCAGACCTACGGCGTGGACGCGGGCTGGGTGCTGGACATTTCCCGCGAGGTGCCCCCTGAGCACGGTTTGATGACCGCGCAGTGGGCGGTGCAGGGCATGCATGATCATGTGGTTGCCCTGGGGCTGGGCGGTCCCGAAGTGGGCAACCCGCCCGAGAAGTTCAGCGAAGCCTTTGAGGTGGCGCAGGCGGCCGGGCTGCCCTGTGTGCCGCACGCCGGCGAAACGCAGGGCGCTGACAGCATGTGGAGCGCGTTGAAGGTGGCCCACGGCGTGCGCCTGGGACACGGCGTGCGCTGCCTGGAAGACCCCCAACTGGTGGAAGAACTGCGCGCGCGCCAGGTTCCGCTGGAGGTGTGCCCCACCAGCAATGTGTGCCTGCATGTGGCGCCTTCCATCGAGCAGCATCCGCTGCTGCGCCTGTTGGAAGCGGGGCTGTACGTCACGCTCAATTCTGACGACCCGGCGCTGTTCAACACCACCCTCACCGATGAGTATCTGAAAAGCGCCAAAGCCTTTGACTGGAACGTGGGGCAGGTGGAGGCTTTCAGCCTGCGCGCATTGCGTGCCTCGCTGCTGCCCGATGCGCAGAAGACAAAGCTGGAGGCTGAATTCAAAGAAGAATTTTCGAATTTACGCAAAGAGCATTTGTTTTAGACAAAACGCTTTACCGGAAAAAATGCAGAATTCATGCCGAAGGAGGCATCCATGATAGCGTATTGCGGCATCCATTGTTAAGAATGTCCTTCCTACATTGGGACGATGACAGGTGATGAGGCGCTGCTCATAAAAATGAGCGAAGATTATGGCAATGGAAAAAATGATAAGATTGACTTTGTCTGCCTGGGCTGCAAGGTTTCTGATGTGAAACTTATCGCCACGGACTGCGCAGGATGCGCAATCCGTTTGTGTGCGCAGGCGAAAAACAAGGATTATTGCGCGATTTGCGATGAATTCGAAATCTGCGAAAACATAAAACCTTACAGGGATGACGGCTCATCGATTCACGCTAAAAGGAATGCTTTCATCCGCGCCAAGTACATGCGCGCAAGCGGTTGAAATACTGACAAAAAAGAACTTGCCAATTTGTGCAAAGAACAATTGATTTAACGAATTTCCTGCACATCGTTCTATGCTACAATCTTTTTAACAGGAGTAAAACCATGAGCGATATGGTGCAAGTCTCATTTGATATGAACCGCGATGTGTTTTCTGCATTGCGTAAAGACCCGGAGAGTTTTGTTCCAGAACTCCGGCTGGCGGCTGCTGTGAAATGGTACGAGCTGGGAATGGTTTCGCAAGCTAAAGCCGCTGAAATTGCCGGACTGAGCCGGGCTGAGTTTATTGCCCAACTTTCCCGTTACCAGGTGTCGCCTTTTCAATACGGCGCACAAGAAATCCTGCGGGAAGTTGGCGAATGACGGAGCGTTGGGTTGTTAATGCGTCACCCATTATTTGCCTGGCAAAAGTGGGTTGTCTTGAATTACTACAACGATTACCCGATCAGTTTTTAATCCCTCAAGCAGTTGCAGATGAAATACTTGCCGGACCACATGGGGATCCGGCATTTCATTTTATAACTGAAAACAGGGAGCCAATTGTTGAAGTGAATCCTGATCCACTGATTATGGCGTGGGATCTTGAAAAGGAGAGACGGCAGTTTTATCCTATGTATTGGAAAATCCAGAATGGACGGCGATCATTGATGACCTGGCTGCGCGAAAATGTGCGCGCAGTTTTTCATTAATGATAAAGGGAACTTTATCAGTGGTTGTTCTGGCGAAACAGCATGCACTTATTCCTTCAGCCGCAGAAGTAATGCGAGCATTGTTGGCGTCTGGATTACGGCTGGATATTGAAGTTATCAAAACCGTTCTTAAACAGACGGTTCATGAGGATTGGTGAGTTCCTTTTGTAGTGTTGATCGCTATGATAAGGAAATTGAGTGAAAGTTTTCCGGGCTATTGTCAAATCAGCAATAGCCCGGTAATTTTGTTGACCTGTGGTTACTTTACGACAACTGCGGCAGCACGCTGGTGGAAATCTGCTCCAGCAAATCCAGGTCATCGGCGTCGAACCACTGCAGAATCATGCGCTGAATCCCCAGGCGCTGATACTCGCCGATCTGATCGACAATTTGATTGGGGGTGCCCACCAGGTTCTTCTCACGCAGCGCCTCAAAAGATGCGCCGCCCATGCGCGCCCGCACCTCGGCTTCGCTGCGCCCGAACACCACGCCGATCATCATGCTGCGCCGCAGGCTGGCGGGATCACGCCCGGCCTGCACCATCAGTTCGTTCAACTGGGTGCTCATGCCAGCCACCTGTTCCAGCGGAATACGGAAAGTGTTCCATTCGTCGGCATATTTGACCACCAGCGGCAGGGTGCGCAGGGGACCGCGTCCGCCGATCACGATGGGCGGACCGCCGGGGCGCTCGGGGCGCGGTTGCAGGCGGGCTTCTTCCAGTTGGTAGAAGTGCCCGTTGAAGGTGAGCGGTTCGTCATTGCGTATCAGGTGGGTGATGACATGCAACGCCTCATCAAAGCGCGCAAAGCGTTCTTTCATTTCTCCCAGGGCAAAGCCAAACATGCGGTGCTCGCGCTCCACCCAGCCGGCGCCCAGCCCCAGGCGCAGCCGCCCGCCCGACAGGTTGTCCACGTCGATGGCGGCGCGCGCGGTCAGCACCGGGTGGCGCACCGAAACCGGCGATACCAGCGGACCGAACTCGATGCGCCGGGTGTGACTGGCCAGCCAGGTGAGGCTGCTCCACAGGTCGAGCGAGTCGCAGTCGGGCGGGGCAGGATAGACGAAATGCTCCGAGCGGTACAGGGCGGCAAAACCCAGCTCTTCCACCGCGCCGGCGAAGCGCTGCCAGTTGCGCCAGTTCAATCCTTTTTGGCTTTCCAGTAAAATAGTTAAATCAGTCATGCTGTTTGCTCCTTCATCCGGTAATCTAGGCTTACTATACCCTGATTTTTTGGATTAGGAACCACAGATGAACACAGATAAACACAGAAGAGGTTGACCACTTGATCGTTGTGCAGACGCAAGGTCTGCCCCTACCAAATGTACGGGCACGGCTTGCCCGTGCCCGTACATCATTTATTGCATCTCGTTTGCCAGGTGACAGGCGGAGAGGTGCCCCGTTTCCAGTTCCACCAGGGGCGGTTCCACGGCGCGGCACACGTCCATGGCAAACGGGCAGCGCGGGGCAAAGCTGCACCCGCCCGCCTGCGCTTTGCCTTCAAAAACGCTTTTGGGCAACAGCGTGCGTTTGTGCCGGCGTTCGACGCTGACCTCGGGGATGGCGGACAGCAGCGCCTGGGTGTAGGGGTGCTGCGCATGCCCGGCGGAAACCAGCGCGGTGGGCAGCAGTTCGACCACTTTGCCCAGGTACATCACCGCAATGCGGCTGCTGATATATTCGACCACGCTCAAATCATGCGAAATGAATAAATAGGTCAGGTTGAGGCGCTGCTGCAGGTCTTGCAGCAGGTTGAGAATCTGCGCCTGCACCGACACATCCAGCGCCGAGGTGGGTTCGTCGAGCACAATGAACTTGGGATTGAGTGCCAATGCGCGCGCCACGGCAATGCGCTGCAACTGCCCGCCGCTGAACTCGTGCGGGTAGCGCGACAGGGTATCCACCGGCATGCCCACCTGGGTCAGCAGTTCGCTGGCGCGTTCTTCCAGGGCGGCGCCCTGCAAGCCCTGGTGGGTTTGCAGCGGCTCTGCCAGCGACATGCGCACCGAAAAGCGCGGGTCGAAGGACGAATAGGGGTTCTGGAAGACAATTTGCATGTCGCGCGCCTGGCGGCGCAGGTCTTCACCCTTCAGGGGCACAATGTCGCGCCCTTCGAACAAAATTTGCCCGGCGGTGGGTTCAATCAGTCGCAGCAACACGCGCCCCAGGGTGGTTTTGCCGCAGCCCGATTCGCCCACCACGCCCAGCGTCTCTTGCTGCTGAATGGACAGGTTGACGTCATCGAGGGCGCGCACCACGCGCTTGCCGCCGCCCAGCCAGCCGCCGGCGCTGAAATGTTTGCACAAATTGCGGGTTTCTATCAACAGGGGTCCGCTCATACGGCTGCCTCCGTGTAGAGATGGCAGGCGGTCAGGTGATCTGCATGTTCAACCGGCAGCAGGGCAGGGTTGACCTGCGCGCACACCGGCAGCGCCTTGCCGCAGCGCGGGTGGAACGGGCAGCCGGCAATGGGCTGCAAACCGTCGGGCACCTGCCCTGCAATGGGCTGCAGGGTTTGCCCCTTTCGCACGGCAGTGGGCAGGGCGGCCAGCAGCCCCTCGGTGTAGGGGTGCAGGCGGCGCGCCAGCACGGCGGGGGTGGGTCCGGTTTCCACGATCTGCCCGGCGTAAGCCACCGCCACCCGTTCGCAGGTTTCGGCCACCACGCCCAGGTTGTGAGTGATGAGCAAAATGGAAATGCCCTGCTGGTCGCGCAGTTTCACCAGCAGTTCCAGGATTTGCGCCTGGATGGTCACATCCAGCGCGGTGGTGGGCTCATCGGCGATCAACAGTTCGGCGCCCGAACACAGCGCCATGGCAATCATCACGCGCTGCTGCATGCCGCCGCTCAGGCGGTGGGGATAGGTGTCATAAACCGCCTGCGGGTCGGGCAATGCCACCGCATTGAACCAATCCAGCGCTTTGCGGCGGGCAGTTTCATGATCGCCGCCGGTGTGGTGGCGGATGATATGGTCAATTTGCTGCCCGATGGTGAACACCGGGTTGAGCGAGGCGGTGGGGTCTTGAAACACCATGGCAATGCGCCTGCCGCGAATGGCTTGCATTTCGGCTTCGCTCTTGGCAGCCAGGTCTTCGCCGTGGAACAGGATGCGCCCGCCGCTGATGCGCCCCGAGCCGGGCAGGGTGCGCACCACTGCCAGCCCGGTGACCGATTTGCCGCAACCCGATTCACCCACCAGGCCGAAGATTTCGCCGGGGCGCACGTCGAAAGTCATGCCGTTGACGGCGTGGATGACGCCGGCGTAGGTTTTGAAGCGCACCGACAGGTTTTCGATGGAAAGCAACGCCTGGCTCATGCCTCACCTCGCCGGGTGCGCGGGTCAGCGGCGTCGCGCAGGGCATCGCCGATCAGGTTGAACGACAGCACCACCAGGAAGATGGCCACACCGGCCGAACCGGCGAACCACGGGCGTTCAATGAAGTAGATGCGTCCCTGGCTGATCATGTTGCCCCAGTCAGCCTGGGGCGGCTGCACACCCAGACCGATGAAGTTGATGGCCGCCCCGGTGAGGATGGCGCTGCCCAGGTCCATGGTGCCCTGCACCAGCACGGGGGTGAGCACGTTGGGCAAAATGTGGGTGGCGATGATCTTGAAAGATGGCACGCCGATGCTGCGCGCGGCTTCAATGAAGTAACGTTCGCGCAGCGAGACGGTTTGCGCGCGCACCAGGCGCGTGTACCACGGCCACCAGGTGATGGCGATGGCGATCATGGTGTTGACAAACCCGCTGCCCAGCGCAGTGGCAATGGCAATGGCCAAAAGCAAGGGTGGGAACGAGAGGAATACGTCGGTGATGCGCATGATCACATCATCGACCCGCCCGCCAAAATAACCGGCAACGGCGCCCAGCGGCGCGCCGATCAGCACAGCCAGAAACACCACCAGGAACCCCGTGGTCAACGAGCTGCGCCCGCCGTAGAAGATGCGCGCCAGCACGTCGCGCCCCAAATAATCGGTGCCCAGGGGGTGCTCGGCGCTGGGGGCTTTGAATTTTTCAATGATGTTGGGGGCGCCCGCTCCCTGGGCGGGGTAGGGGGTGAGCAGGGGGGCGAAAAGGGAGGTCAACACGAAAAAAAGTATCACCAGCACGCCCAGCATGGCCAGTTTGTCTTGCCGGAAGGCGCGCCAGATGAGCTGGCGCTCCGACGGGACGGCCGGGGGGCTGGCGGCAGGTTCAGCAGAAAGGGTGGTGGTTGTCATGCGCGGCTCTCGAACCTCATTCCAACGACACGCGCGGGTCAAGCATGGCTTGCAGCAGGTCGAGGATTAAATTGATAAAGACATAAATAACCGTGACAAACAAGGTCACTGACACAATCACCGGGAAGTCGATGGCCAGCACGGCGCTGGTGATGTAGCTGCCCAGGCCGGGCCACGAATAAATGATTTCGATCAGGATGTCGCCGGTGAGAGAATAGGCAAAGGAAAGACCCAGCACAGTGATGGTGGGGATGATGGCGTTTTTGAGCGCCAGGTTGAACAGGATGGTGCGGCGTGGCAGGCCGGTGATGCGCGCCGCCAGGATGTACTTCTCGCTGAGCACTTCGATGATATTGGAGCGTGTCATGCGGATGGCCAGCGCCACCGGGTAGGTGGCCAGGGTGCAGGCGGGCAGCACCAGGTGCAGCAGCGTGTCTTTGAAAGCCGCCCAGTTGCCCGTCACAGCGGTGTCAATCAGGTAGAAGCCGGTAAGCTGTGTGACCGGGTTGTTGATGGCAGTGGCGGTGGAAATGCGGCTGCCCAGCGGCAAAATTTTCAATTGACTGAAAAAGAATAATTGCAGCAACAGCCCCAGCCAGAAAGTGGGGATGGATACGCCGCTGATGGACACCAGGCGGGTCAGGTGATCGAAAAAGCTGCCCTTGTAGGCGCCCGACAGCACGCCCAGCGGGATGCCGACCACCACCGCCAGCAGCATGGCGCAAAACACCAGTTCCATGGTGGCGGGCAGGTAGGTGCGCAGGTCGCGCGCGATGGGCTGCTTGGTTTGCAGCGAGGTGCCCAGGTCGCCCTGCAGCACCGAGGTGAAATAGCGCCAGAACTGCACGTGCAGGGGCTGGTCGAGCCCCAGGCGCTGGTTGGCGATGGCAATTTGCTCGGCGGTGGGGTGCGAACCCGCCCAGGCGGCCGCCGGGTCGGAGGGCAGCACGCGCGAGATGAAGAAGGTCAGCACCATCACGCTGAGAATTACCACAATGGCAAGAACGAGTCGTTTGATCAGGTATTCAAAACGCTGCATGAGGTTTATTTGGATGGGAAAAGTGAGACAAGGGGCTTTAAGCCCCTTGTCTCATTAAGAATCAATCTTACTTGCGCGTCAGGTCGTAAACGAACACGACGTGCGGGTAGGCAGGATTGTCCACATAGCCATCCACGCTGGCGCTGGCCACGTGGATGTTGGCTGAGTCATAGAAAAAGACGGAAACCGCATCGTCTACCAGAATTTTTTGCGCTTCGACAAATTTCTCGGTGGCGGCTTCGCGGTCGGTGCCGGTCAGCACGTCGCCTTCGTCCACCAGCTTGTCAAACTCGGGATTCTTGTAGTAACCCAGGTTAAACAGCGGTTCCTCTTCCGAGTAGTACATGCTCTTGAGGAAGGACAGCGGCGAGATCAGGTCGGGCCACCAGTACATCACGAACACGTCCTGGGCTTTGGCAGGATCGGCTTTGCTCAGGTCCCACTGGGCTTCCCAGCTCAGGCCTTGCAGTTCCATCTCGATGCCCAGTTTGGCCAGTTCGGCTTTCCACAGCTCGCCGGCGGTTTGTTCGTCGAGGTCGCCGGTGGCGAAGGTGTAGAGCAGTTTGAAGCCGCCGTCAGGATAACCGGCTTCGGTCAGCAGTTCTTTGGCTTTTTCGAGATCATAGCTGTACTGGAACAGGTCTTTGCTGTGACCCCACATGCCGTCGGGCACCGGACCAAAAGCCTGGGTGGCGCGGTCGTTCATCACGCCTTCCATGAAGGCGTCATAGGGGAAGGTGTAAGACAGGGCCTGGCGCACCAGTTTGTTGTCCAGCGGGGGTTTGACCGTGTTGAACAACCCCACCAGGTTAAGGAAGGCCGGGTTCTGGTAAACCACCAGATTGGGATTCTGTTTGATCTTTTCCAGGTTGTCGGCGGGCAGTTGATAGGTGAAATCGGCTTCGCCTGATTCGATCATGCGCTGGGTCACGGTGGGGTCTTCAATCAGTTCAAACACCACTTTTTTGAACTGGCCCTCTTTCCAGCCGCCCCAGTAATCTTCATTGGCGCTCATGATCAGGCGCGAGCCGCGCTCGTAGCTGTCGATGGTGTAGGGGCCGGTGCCGGCGCAGTGACCTTCGTTGAACCAGTCGGGGCCGTTCTCTTCATAGGCTTTGGGGCTGAAGATCCAGGCGGCGTAGTTGGCCGAGGCCACCAGGTCGAGCGGGGAGGAATAGGTGAGGGTGAATTTGACGGTGTAGTCATCCACGGCTTCAATGGTGTCCACAGCATCCCAGATGTAGTAGGCGCCCACGGCCAGCTCGCGGATTTTGTCGATGGAATATTTGACCGCCGCGGCGTTGAGTGGTTCACCATCCTGGAATTTGACGCCCTGGCGCAGTTTGAAGGTCCATTCAGTGGCGTCTTCGTTCGATTCCCAGCTTTCGGCCAGCTTGGGCGACAGGGTTTCGGCGCTGCCGGGGGCATTGTAGAAAGTGAGGGTTTCGTAGCAATTGGCCATGACTACCAGGTCGTTGGAATAGCTGGTGGAGGGGTCGAGGTTGGGGATGGTGGTGGGGTGGGCATAGACGAAAATGTCTTTGCGCGCCACATCACCCGCTGCGGCGGGTTGCTCACCGGCCGGCGCAGCGGGGGCAGCCGGGGCGCACTGCGCCAGCAGCAGGGCGGCCAGCACCAGCAAAATAAGCAGGTTATATCTCTTCATGATCTTCTACTCCTTGTTGGCATAAATATGGATCAAGCCGGTGCAGCAGCACTGCCCGGCAAAAAACGACGTTATTGAAATGGTAATGCGGGACAACTGGTCAAACCGCGGTGTGGATTTGCGGAAGGTTTGGTTTGTCTTATCGATCGGGATCTGTCAGGGTCGTCGAGCAAAGACATAATTAATGGTTTATTGTAGTCAATAATTTGAAAAACTGTCAAGCAAATGGGAGATTGGATTTTGAAAGCATGGATGGAACCACAGATGAACATGGATAAACACAGAATTTTTTATAACCGCTACGCTAAGTGCGTAGGGTGCCGCTCGTTTTTTGAGCGCACCATTCATTCTTTAGCTATCCCGGTGGTGCAATCTGAGACCCCATTCGCTGCGCTCAGGGGCGCAAAATTCGCGCGACTGCACCCTGCTAAGAGCGGTTGTAGTAACGGCTTCAGCCGTTCGTCAGGAATGAGAAATTTTCCACACCGGGAAAAAGCGACTGAAGTCGCAACTACGAAAAACGTGTTGTATGCAGATTTTTTAGCCTCTCCCAGTGGGAGAGGTCAGGTGAGGGGGTTCTTCCGCCGACCAAAATCCCAATAATAAATCATTGCCACCAGCAGCCCCGCCAGCGGCACCCACACCAGCGTGTTCAGCGCGCTGCTCAGCGTGGTGCGGTCAGCCAGCCAGCCCACCAGCAGTGAACCGAAGCCGTAGGGCAGCCAGCCGATGCCCATCACCATGGCCGAAGCCAGCCCGGTGCCCGAGGGCCAGGCTTCCTGCGCCATCAGAATGGAGGCCGGGAAACTGACCCCGCTGCACAACCCCAGCAGCACGGCGGCCGCCGCCTGCGGAATGCCGGTCAGGTGCAGCACCAGCCAGATGAACGGCATCATCAACCCCATGCTGACCAGCAGCACGGGCATGCGCCCCACCCGGTCAGAGATGGGGCCGCCTACAAAGCTGCCCACGCTCATGGCAATCATCATGGTCGAAAGCAGCAGGCTGGCGGCTTCCAGGCTTTGCCCGCTGCTGTGCAGCCATTCGGGCAGATAGGTGACAAAGCCGCCCTGGAACCACGAGCGCACCCCCACATACAGTGTCATCATGATCAGCGCCAGCATGGACCCCTGTTTTATGGTGCCATTGGAAGTTGAACGGGCCTGCCCGTTGTTCATGTGGTTGGACAGCGCCGGGTAGTTGCGCAATTGCAGCGCGGCAAACACCCCGGCGGCCAGCCCCAGCGGCGCCAGCAGGGCGGTGCTGCGCAGCCCTGCCGCCGCGATGGCGGCGCCCATCAGCAGCGGGCTGAGTGCCGAGCCCAGGTTGCCCGCCACTGAAAACACCGAAACCGCCGCTCCGCGTCGGTTTTCGGGCACGGCCGCGCTGATGATGGCCCCGGAGGGGTGAAAGCTGGAAGCCCCCAGTGAGCCCAGCCCCACCACCATAGCCAGCAGCCAGTAGTTCTTGACGTAACCCACCAGCGCCATGGCCAGTCCCACCCAGATCACGCTGAGGGCTGACACGCGCCGCGGATCGGAGCGGTCGGCCAGCAGGCCAAACAGCGGCTGGAACAGCGCCCCGCAAATGGTGATGACAAGCGCCAGCGTGCCCACCTGGCTGTAGGTCAGCCCCATCGAGACGATCAGCAGGGGATAGACCACCGGCATGTAGTTGTTGGCGAACTCGAGCACAAAGTGCCCCAGGGCGGTCAGGTAAGTGGGGGCGAAGCTCTCCCCCCGGTCGGTTGCGGTTAAAGAATTTTCCATGCGAACTTCCACAAATAAGCGAAATGAGTACGAATAACGGGAAGAAGTATAACACCGCTTCAGTTGACAAATCGCCGGGCGCAGTCTATAAATGAAACAGGTTGTGCGCCGTCCATTGTGTCGAGGGAGGACACCCGTGACCCTGATCCCGCGCCTGATTCAACCCGCCGTCGAAAACGCGCTCTTTCATCACAAGATGATCGTTCTGTACGGCGCGCGCGGGGTTGGTAAAACCACCCTGCTGCGCGCTGTCATCGAGCCGCACGCAGCCGACACGCTCTACCTGGACTGCGACGACCCGGCTGTGCGCGACGCGCTGAGCCGGCGGCGCAAGAGCGATTTGCGCGCCCTGCTGGGCGGGCGCGCGCTGCTGGTGATCGACGAGGCGCAGCGCGCCCCCGGCATTGCCGCCACGCTCAAAGCCCTGGGCGAGCATTTTCCCGAAACCCAGGTGGTGGCGGCTGGTTCCTCGCTGCTGTTCGACATCTCGCGCAACGTCAACGAACCGCTCACGGCGGGCAAGCTGCGTTTCTACCTCTACCCGCTTTCGCTGCAAGAGCTGCTGTCGCACTACTCCGCCGAGGAGATGAAGGCGCAGCTCGGGCAGCGCCTGGTGTTCGGCATGTACCCGGCGGTCATCGAGCACCCCGACCCCGCGGCGGTGCTGCAAAAAATCCTGCAAGAGAATCCCTATCGCGATGTGATCGAGCGCCTGCTGGTGAAAAACCCCGACCACCTGTGGCGCCTGCTGCAAGTGCTGGCGCTGCGCGTGGGCAGCGAGGTGTCGTACAACGAGCTGGGCGGCGAGCTGGGCGTGGACAAGAGCACCGCGGCGCGCTATGTGTCGCTGCTGGAGCAGGCGCACCTGGTGTTTCAAATTGCGCCTTTCAACCGCAAGCTGGGCAAAGAGCTGGGCAAGCTGCGCAAAATCTATTTCTACGACGTGGGGCTGCGCAACGCCGTCATCCGCAGCTTCAACCCGGTGGAGCTGCGCCCCGATGTGGAGGCGCTGTGGGAGAACTACTTCATCAGCGAGCGCTTCAAATTCAACCGCAACCGCCGGCGCTACGACAGCAGCTACTTCTGGCGCACCTACGACGGCGCCTGCCTGGACTATTTGGAAGAGAGCGAGGGCATGCTGCAAGCCTTCGCCTGCCGCTGGAACCCCGGCAAGTGGCGCGCGCCCTCATCCTTCGTGTCGGCTTACCCCAACAGCCGCTTCAGGATGGTCAATCGCGAGAATTTTTTGGAGTTTCTGGCGGGGTGAGACTTGTTCCCGCAATTAAAAATTATCGAACACTTAAACGCATTCTTTGCATGGAAAGCAGGTAGGGTGTGGTTGTTCTGTAACCGCACCACTATTGATTTTGGCGTTTTGGTGCGGTCTGGGAAACTGACCGCCCCTACTGTTGCACCCGTTCTTCAGTCCGCATACACCACCTGTGCCGTGCTGAGAATGTGACACTTGCGAAACGGGTTGCGCAGGGCGTCTTTTTCGGGAATTGCGATGTGGATTGTGCCCATAAAAATATTATAGCATCATGAACATTGGGCGCAGGCGACCTCTCTATAACTTGACACGACCGAATAAAAAAACCTAAGGGTTTCCAAAAACCCTTAGGTTTTCCCGGTAAAAGCAGAGAGGATTGGACGGTTTGAAAAACGGCATGGCGAAACAATGGCTTTGGGGCGCAAAATTCGCGGCAGCACGCCCTGCACCCTGTCGCTGCGAGGAGGGCGGGAGCCCGACGCGGCAGTCTCAATGAGAAAAATGAGATTGCCACGCCCCGAAAAAACATCGGGGCTCGCAATGACAACGCGGCGGTGCGGTTGTTTTGCAACCGCGCCCTACGCCGCCCTGTGATACAGCATGGGCGTGAAGCGGATGCCGTCGCGCACCTGCTCGCCGCCGGTGGGGGTGAAGCCCAGCCGGCGGTAAGCCTCCACCGCAAAGGGTGAGGAGTTCACGCTGATGGATTGGGCGGGGCTGCGGCGCAGCACTTCGGCAAACAACTGCCTGCCGATGCCCTGGCGGTGAAGGGCGCCGTCCACAAACAACAGCGAAATGTGGCTGCCGTTGCCGCGGGTGGCAATTGCCCCCACGATTTTTTCACCGTCATACGCGCCGAGCATCTCCAGCGCATCGATCTGGCTCTCGTCGTGGAGGAAGTTGACGAATGTGTCAATGCCCTCGGCGGCATAGTCGGGCGCTTCATACTGCATGAAAACATCCAGCACCAGCTTTAGTGCCTGAGCTCGTTTGTCCCGGTCGATTTCTTCGATGTGCATGGTACGGTCTTTCTAAAAGGAAAGCCGAAATTTTTTGGGGTACCCCTACAGGTAGGGGCGAACCCTTGTGTTCGCCCCTTTTCGGGTTGCCACGAATTGTATCCTCAAACCCTCACGGGGCGGCGGGCGACCAGACCAGCGACCAGGGTCCCGTTTTAGGGACAAGTTCTTCCAGCCCCCAGTTGACGGTCAGCCTGCCAGTGGGCGGCGACGCGCCCTGCGTGGTCAGCGTGACGGTGCACTGCGCCGTGTCCCCGCTCCCGTCAAAGGTCGAACTGACGTTGATGTCGTTGGACAGGTAGGGACTCAGGTTGGTGTTGGCAATGTCGGCGTCGGGCGTCACGCCTTCGGGCAGGTTGTCGGAGGACAGCTTGAAGGTGTAGCCGTCCCCCACGAAGGTGACCGATTCCACCAGGATTTGCACCGCTCCCAACTGCACGGGTTGGTCGAGCTGCCACATCTGCCCGTTTTGCGGGTCGGCGCCCGTGTCGAACTGCATCGAACCGATGTGATACCGGCGCAGGTTGACCTGCTCGACGGTGATGGTCAACGGCGCCGCCGCCGAGGCGGGCACTTCATACGCCCAGTGATACGCCACATCCCAATCGGGGTCGGGGCGCAGGTCTTCGCGCACTTTGAAAGGCACCGGGCTGCCGTGGGCGTCTTCAATGCGCGGCAGGTATTCGGAATCACTGGCGGTGCTCATATACAGGGGGGCGCCCAGGTCGCCGCCGTCGGTGAAGCTGCCGATCAGGATGTAGGCATCGCCCATTTGCAGCACTTTTTCAAGCTGCAAGCCAGACCGGCTGACCGGCTGCGCCGTGGATTGATCATCGGGGGTGGGGGCGGCTGTGGCTGCCGCCAGCGGCGCCTCGACCACCGGCGTGACGTAGTCAGCCGGGGCGGGGCTGAGACTGAGCGGAACCTGCAGGCTGCTGGCATTGGCGCCCGTGGTCGGCGCGCAGGGCAGCGCAAGGGTCACCTGCATCACGCCGACCGGGATGGGGGTGTAGGTATAGTCCACTTCAAAGTGCAGGGTGTCGCCGTCGCGTAGCACGGGAATGCCGTCACCGCCGCCGGTGTTCTCCAGGCGGCTGCCGTCGGGCAAAATCAACTCCGGCAAACCCAGGCAGGCGGGCTGCTGCTTCTCGATGAACGGAATGCCCTCCACGCGGTAGGTGATGAAGGTGCGGGTTGGGTCGGCAATCACCTTCGAGACGGTCACGGTGATGCCCTGCTGTTCAACGGTGACCGGTTCAGCCAGGATGCGCAGCGGCGGCACGTCCACCTCGACCACGCCCACGCCGGGGATGTAGCCCAGCGCCCGGCCGAGCGCGTAGGCGGTGCCGCTCAGCGCCAGCAGGATCAACAAAGCGGTCAGGATCACCGCCCAGGGGCGGCTGCGGATAACACTCATGAGGGGTTTCCTTTCAATGCGGGCGGCAATGCCCGGCCACAGGTCGGTGTGGCGCGAAAGCGAATTCGCCGCCGCCGAGTCCAGCATGTCGCGATAGGGTTTGCGGTTCATGGCGCACTCCTTTCCACGCCCAGCAGGTCGCGCAGACGGGCGCGGGCAGCGTTCAACAGCCATTTGACCGTGCCCGGCGGGGCGTCCAGCACGGCTGCCATTTCTTTTTCGCTCATTTCCAGGTAGTAGCGCAGCACCACGGCAGCCCGCTGGCGCGGGTCCAGCTTTGCCAGTGCGGTGATGATTTGCTGCTGCAATTGGAGGGCATCCACCTCGCTTTCAACCGAAAGCGACTGCGCCAGCAACTGTTCCACCTGTCGTAGATCACCGTCCAGCGAAACCTGCTTTCTCAGGCGGCGCGTGCTGTTGAGGGCGGCGTTGACCACGCTGCGCAGCAGGTAGGGCTCGAAGGGGCGTGTGGCGTCGAACTGCCCAATCTTGTGGTACAGGCGCACAAAAACCTCTTGCACCACATCTTCCGCCTGAAGTTCGTCGTGGGTGATGAGGAAGGCTGCGCGCACCGCGCGTGCCTGGTAGCGCGCCACGAGAATCTCCAGACCGCCGATGTCGCCGCGTTTGAGGCGCTGAATGGCTTGTTGATCGTCCATATAGTATTTATACACATTTCCCCCGGAAAAGGTTGGCGCGACCGGTTGGCTGGACTGTACGAATAGATAAAAATGATGCAATCATATAAGAATCCCGCTTGACATCCAGACGATTGTTGAATACACTCATATATGTATAATACATCTATAGGATAATAGTCTATATGTGTTTGAACCATCCTTCCGAAGAAGGTAAGTGTCATTGCAAAGTCGAGCGCGTGCCTAATTTTGCTCAACCGCGCCTGCTGCTCGAGCTAGCCAGGCAGCCCACTCACGGGTATGAATTGATCGAGCGCCTGGGGCAGGAGGGCGATGCCAATCCCGATCCGGGAAATTTCTATCGCCTGCTGCGCTCACTGGAGGAGGAAGGTTTGGTGTGTTCCAACTGGGATACTCACAATTCCGGTCCGGCGCGGCGTGTGTATGAATTGACTGAGCAGGGTCAGGAATTCCTGCATGCCTGGGCGGTGATCATTCGCCATACCCATCAGTCATTAGAGCGTTTTTTGTCGGAATACAAAACTTTATTCCCTGAATAAAAGGAGAAATGCAATGAGTAAATGTAATTGTCATTCAGATGAAGGTTGCAGTTGTGGATGCAACGGTAGCTGCGATTGCGGCGGATACGACGGGCACTTTGAGCGTCGTTTTCAGACAAAGGCAGAAATGATTGCCGAGTTGGAATCCTATCTCAGCGAGTTGAAAACCGAAGTGCAGGCAGTGGAGGAACACCTGGCTGATCTGCGCAAGTAAACTGATTCGGCAGGGCAAATTGTGAAACAGGGGTGGCAACTGGCATGGTTTGCCAACAGTTACCACCCCTGTCATTTTTGTCATTTCGAACCCCGGCGCTTGCCATCAACTGAGTGCGGGCGGCGGCAAGGGGTGAGAAATCTTGATGATATTTCGTTCAAAGCATCAATTCGGACGACCTCTCTCTAAGGGGCTGTCTAAAAAGAACCCGTGGCGATGGTTTAATCGCCATATCTTCGGGGCGACACATGGGTCGCCCCCTACGGGTAGGGGCAAACCTGTGTGTTTGCCCACTTTTCAGACAGCCCCGATTGGGCGGTTCTAAACCGTTTGGGAAAACAATCTATTTACCCCCGGTAAAACAAATAATTCACATCGTCCAGCGAGAACGAGCGCAAGCCCAACGACTCCAGGCGCTGCACACGCGCCTGCGTGTCGGCGGGGGTGAGGTGCGGCACGGCGTTGTGGTGGAACTCGACGAAGATTTGCTTGAAGGGCGCCAGGTCGGCGGCGCTGACCGCGTTCAGCAGGTCATATTCGGCGCCTTCCAGGTCCAGTTTCAACAAATCCACCTGCGGCACGCCCAGGCGCTGCATCAGGCCCGGCAGGCTGAGCGCTTCCACCTCGTAACTGCGCGACTCAAAGTTGCGCATGTTGTAGTGGTCGGTGAAAATCGAGCCGCTTTCGTTGGTGAGGCTCTCGTTGAAGGTGAGCGCGCCGTTCTGCGCAGCGATGGCAGCCTGAATGTAGGTGAAACGCCCGCCGGATTCCTGTTCGAGGGCGTGCAGGGCGTCGGCATGTTTGTGGGTGGGGTCCACACCAAAGGCGCGCGCGCCGTAGGTGCTCATCATGTGGCGCGACAGGTCGGCTTCATAGCTGCAGCCGGCATCCACGATGACGCTGTCGGGAGAGAAGCGCTCGAAGAAGATGAAGTTGGGCGGGATGAAACGCAGCCCCAGGCGCTGTGCCTGGCGGCGGCGCTGGTTGATTTTGATTGTGCGCCGGATGCGGCGCAGGATGCGGGAAAACAGGTTCACGGGCGGGTCTCCGGGTGGTGTGTCGTTCACAGTATATCACGGCATACCCGGTCGTTGCGAGACCGGCGGAGCAGGGCGAGACAATCTTATATCGACGATTTAGATTGCTTCGCCCCCTTTGGGGGGCTCGCAATGACGGAAAAAGAAGGTGTTAGCGATACAGCGCCGCGCACGCGTCAACCAGCATGCCGCCGATCACTTCCAACAGCACCGGCGAACGCTGGCTGACTTCCCGGGCGCCGCTGGCCAGGGGGAGCGGGTCGCGCCGGGTGGCTTCTTCAATTTCCACGCCGTACAGGATGCCGGTCAGGTTGGTCCACTCGGCCAGTGAGGTGCAGGCGGGGCACGGCTCGGCGGTGCTCACCAGCAGCGCGCCGCTCAGGTTGGCATCGCCCAGGGCTTCGGTTGCCCCCCGCAGGGCGTTGACCTCGGCGTGCAGCCCGGGGTCGCGGTGAGTGACGGATGTGTCGCCGGCGCGCGCAAGCACGCGGCTGCCCAGCGCCACCACCGCGCCAAAGGGGCGGTTCCCGGCGCGCTGCGCCGCCCGGGCTTCTTCAACGGCAAGGCGCATCAGCGCGTCAAAATCCACACGTACGATGCGCTCCAGGCAGTGGGGGGCGTGCGGGCGAATTTCGGTGTAGCTGCGCAGGAAGCGCAATTGCGGGTCGAACTGCGAGAGAAACACCTGGGTTGATTTCTCGAATGCGTCGCGGCAAACCTGGCGCGTGTCCAGTCCCAGGCGCCGACAGGCTTCCAGGGTGGGGCAGGGGTTGACCGAGCGCCACACAATCTCGTCGTCGCTTTCACTGACGATGGGCAGGTCGTCTGGCTGCAAGCCCATGTAGCTGAAGAACAGCAGGTCAAACGCCTGGCGCGGGGTGCGCATCGAGCGAATTTGCGCCTCCGACAGGTGCGTGCGAATCCACTCCAGGCGCTTGAGCGCGGAGATGGTTTCCACCTCGCGCCAGGTGTGCGTGGTGAATTTTTGAATTTGCTGCTGAACCAGGTTCTCGAAATCGTCAGTCATATGGATTTATTTTAAACCCTTAAAAGCCTATGTGAGAAATTGAGGCAAAACGGGAATTTTTTTGTATGGTATGGTTAAATAGTTTCCATAGTAGCGACTTTAGTCGCTTGAGTACCAAAAAATTATGCAGGATAGAGGAGGCCGGATGAACTACTGGATCTTTAAAGCCAACCCGGCGTTGTATGACGTGGAAGCCAACATCCGTATGGGCAATCCGCCGCGCGGGTGGAAGGTGTCGCGCTATCGCAATGAGATCAAAGCCGGCGACACGGTTTTCTTGTGGCTCACCGGCAGCCCGCGCGGCATCTTTGCCATGCTCGAAGTCACATCCGACCCGTATCACCTCCCGCATAACCCGTCAGACCCGTACTGGAGTGACATCTACAAGGTGGACGTGCGCCTGTTGAAGCATTTTCCCCTGCTGGACGCCGAATTTCTCAAGCTGATTCCCGGTCTGCAGAATCTGTCCACCTTTCACGGCTTCCAGGCGGCTACCAACTTCAGGGTCACCCCATCCGAAGGAGAGATCATCACGAAGTTGATCGGCTGAAGCGTTTTCAAGGCGCCTTCTGCCGGGCGAGTTTTGAATATACAATAAAAAGACTGCTTTCAGGAGGAATAAAGATGAATTACCGCCGTTTTGGTAGAGCGGGCTGGATGGTGAGCGATATCGGTTACGGCATGTGGGGCATGGGCGGTTGGACCGGTTCGGACGATGAAGAGTCGCTGCGCGCCATGCAGCGCGCCGTGGACCTGGGCTGCAATTTCTTTGACACGGCCTATGCCTATGGCAAGGGTCACAGCGAAAAGCTGCTGGGCGAACTGCTGCGCGCCAACCCCGGCAAGCGCCTGTACACCGCCACCAAAATTCCGCCTAAAAATGCGCACTGGCCTGCCAGGCCTGAATTCACGCTGGACGACTGCTACCCGCCCGATCACATTGAGCAATATGTGCATCTCAGCCTGCAAAACGCCGGGCTGGAGCGCTTTAACCTGGTTCAACTGCACACCTGGAACGACCGCTGGGCGGATGACGAGCGCTGGATAAGCAAATTCGAAGAGCTGCGCAGCCAGGGATTGGTGGGCGCGGTGGGCATCAGCCTCAACCGCTGGGAGCCAGGCAACGCCCTGCGCGCGCTGCGCACCGGCGCGGTGGACGCGGTGCAGGTGGTGTACAACATCTTTGACCAGAACCCGGAGGACGAATTGTTCCCGCTGTGCCGCGATCTGGACGTGGCGGTGATCGCGCGCGTGCCGTTTGACGAAGGCTCGCTGACCGGCACGCTGACCGCCGACAGCCGCTGGCCCGAAGGCGACTGGCGCAACCAGTATTTTGCTCCCGAAAAGCTGAAAAAGACGCTGGCAAAGGTGGAGCAGGTGAAAGCCCTGCTGCCGCCCGGCATGAGCCTGCCGCAAATGGCGCTGCGCTTCATTTTGAGCAATGCCGATGTGAGCACCACCATCCCAGGCATGCGCAAACCGGCGCACGTTGAGTCGAACCTGGCGTGCAGCGAAGCCGGCGGGCTGCCGCCCGAACTGCTGCACGCCCTGCGCGGCCAGCGTTGGGAGCGCAATCCGCAAACCTGGGCAGTACCCTGAACCGCAGGCAAGGTCATGGTGAAAGAACGCATTCTTGTGCTGGGCGACATCAACATGGACGCCCTGATGCAAACGCCCGATCTGCCGCCAGCAGGCGGGGGTGTGGTGGCGCAGGGCATGGCGCTGCGCGCGGGCGGTTCGGCCGCCAACACGGCTGCCGTGTTGGCCAAACTGGGCGCAGCGGTTGACCTGCTGGGCTGTGTGGGACAGGACGCGCATGCCGATGCCGCCCTGGCTGCCCTGGCGGGGGCGGGCGTGAATTTGAAGCATGTGCAGCGCCGCAGTGATGCGCCCACCGGCTTTATTTTCATTGCCGTAACACCCGACGGCGAGCGCACCATGTTCTCTTTCAGGGGCGCCAATGTGCTGCTGGCAGCGCAGAATGTGCCTGCCGACATCTGGCAGGGGGCGGCGCTGCTGCACCTGTCGGGTTTTGCCTTTTTGGACGATCCGCAGCGGGCGGCTGCCTGGCGCGCGCTGCAACTGGCTGAGGCGGCGCACGTGCCGATGTGCCTAGACACAGCCCTGGAACCGGCTTTGCTGCAGCCGCAAGAACTGCGTCGCCTGCTGCCGCACCTGGAAATTTGCATCACCGGCATGCAAGAGGCGCGCGCGCTGCTGGGCGTGGAAACCCCGCAGGCGGCTGCTGAAACGCTGTTGCAAGCCGGGGTGAACCTGGCGGCGGTCAAGCTGGGGGCGGCGGGCTGCCTGCTGGCATGCGGGAGCGAACAGCAGCTTTGTCCCCGTCTGCCGGTGCGGGCGGTCGATTCGACCGGCGCGGGCGACGCCTTCAGCGCTGGACTGCTTCTTGCGCATAGCCGAAGATTAAATCTAAGTGCTGCCGGGCTGCTGGCCAATGCCATGGGCGCGCTGGCCGCCACAGTGCCCGGCGGCGGTGCAGCTTTGCCCGGCAAAAGCGAGGCGATGGCTTTTCTGCGCGGGCTGACCGGGGTGAACGAGGCCGACAGAAATCAGGTGTTGCAAGCGTTGGGTGGGTGAAATGCCTCATACAGAGGCGCGGACGATGAACCCACGGATGAACACGGATTTACACAGATATTTTCGAAGTTTTTTCGTGTGGTTGGTGTTTTTCGTTATCATAAAGGGCTTGTGAGGGAAAACATTCCGATGTCGAATTTACCAAACAATGAGAATTTTGAGCCACCCGATGAATTGGATGGAGCAGAAGTGATTTTATGGGCATACCATCCCGTAAAGCCATTTTTCATGATGCAGTATGGGAATGGCACAAATTACAAACCCATTCATGGATTTGCTGTTTGCCGTTATAAGGGCACAGAACTTTTCTACAAGTTCTCTTGCGATCGCGAGTGGAACGTGGAAAATGATTCCGATCATGTGAGTATCGAAGATGCCGTCAAAGCTGCAAACGATCTTTCAAAACAACCGATTACCTGGAATAAAAAGAGATCTCGGACCTAAAAGGAGCAAGTATTTCCCCTGCCCATCTCTTGCGATAAACAGGTGAAATGTCTCACGCGGAGGCGCGGAGAAAAGCACATTAAACAACCGCAAAGCCGCCAGGTTCGCAAAGAAAAACCTGTTGAATAAATCTTCGCGTTCTTTCCGCCTTTGCGGTTTGATAAGTGAGAAACCAGCTCGGGCGAATGCCATCCGCCCCTACGGTAGGTTATTCGTCTGTGTTTATCTGTGGTTTCACCAGTCACGTTTTCTCTGCGGCTCCGCGTGAGAAGAATCTTTAAATAACCACATCAAATTTCTCCAAAGACTACATCTTTATGTGGTCTTTTTTTGCGCTTCTCCCGGTATCCTATGCTCATTACTGACCGAAAGGATGAAGCACTTCATGGAAGACTTTGCTGCTTATCAAATTCGCATTCGCGGGCAGGTTGAGGCTGATGATCTCAACACCGCCAGCCCGCTGCAATTAACCGTGGAACATGTCGACCCAAATGTCACTTTGATTACCGTTCATACCGACCAGGCGGGCGTCATTGGATTGATGCGCCACCTGCACGGACTGGGTTTCTTGCTGTTGTCAGTCGTGCGTGATGCCCAGGCCAACTAATTGATTTCGAGGAAATGTTATGAAAATACCTGTCATTCTTGTGTGTGTCCTTGCAGCCCTGGTTTTTATTGTCTGGCTGGGCTTTAAGATCGAATCCAAATCATTCCCGGCTTACTCGGCTGAAGCCGGCGAGGTGAAAACTGTTCCGCTGCCGCAGGGCTTGCCCGCCCCGGTCGAGCGCTATTACCGCCAACTGTACGGCGACCAGGTTCCGGTGATCACTTCGGCGGTCATTAGCGGGCGGGCCAAAGTGCGCATCCCTTCCAGGGGCGGCATCGTCATGCCGGCGAGTTTCCGCTTTGTGCACGAAGCCGGTCAAAACTACCGCCACTACATTGAAACCACCTTCTTCGGTTTCCCGATCATGACCGTGAACGAGTGGTATGTGGACGGCAAGGGGAGTGCTGAAATTCCCTTCCTGGGCGCCAGTGAGGGCCCCAACTGGAACCAGGGCGCCAACCTGGGCCTGTGGGCTGAGTCATTGTGGTTCCCTGCCATCTACCTGACCGACCCGCGCGTGCAATGGAAGCCGGTGGATGATGTGACCGCCGTGCTGCAAGTGCCCTTTGAAGAGAAGCAAGAGAATTTTATTGTGCGCTTTGACCCCGCCAGCGGCCTGCCGCGCTACATGGAAGTGATGCGCTCGAAAGGCGGCGCGGAAGAAAAGACGCTGTGGATCACGGAAGGCACGCTCAGCACCGAACTGATCGGCGCCACCGGCTCGGCCACGTGGATTGACGAGGGGCAACCCTGGGCGTATTTCACCCTGGAAGAAGTGATCTTCAACAGCGATGTCAGCCAGTATGTGCGCGCCAAAGGCCTGTAGAAAAGTGCGGTTGTGATGAATCAGGGCAAACTGAAAATTCCCTACGTCTTTTCACCGCTGATTGCTGTGCTGGCAGCCGCCGCCTGCGCCGCCGGGCTGTTCACCCCGCTGTACCGGGATAATGACTTTATCATCGCAGCGTTCCGCGGCAATGACCTGGCGACCCTGCTGGTGATCGTCCCGCTGCTGCTGGTTTCGCAGCGGCTGGCGCGGCGCGGTTCACTGCGCGCAGCCCTGCTGTGGCTGGGCTCGCTGGGTTACATGCTCTACAACTACGTTTTCTACCTGTACGGTGCGGCTTTCAATGCCTTCTTCCTGGGATATGTGGCCCTGGTGGCGCTGTCGCTGTACGCGCTGGTGCTGGGATTGATGGCGGTCAATGTTGAAGAACTGAGCTGCAAATTCAGCGCCGAAACCCCGGTCAAATGGATTGGCGGCTTCCTGATGTTCATCGCCGTCATGCTGGGCGGCATGGAGTTGAGCCGGGCGGCCGGTTTCTGGTTCAGCGGGCAGGTGCCCATGGATATCGTCAAGACCGGGCATCCCACTGCCGTGGTGTATGCCGCCGACCTGACCCTGATCATCCCCGCCATGGCGCTGGCGGCTGTGCTGTTGTGCCAGCGCCGCCCGTGGGGCTACCTGCTGGGTGCACTGATGGTGGTCAAAGGCGCCACCTATCCGCTGGCGTTGATTGCCATGTCGGTATATTCAGGTCTTACGGTTGGTATCTGGGACGCGTTGACGACTATGTACATCGTCTTTTTTGCGGGTTCAATGATTGCGCTTATCTTTTTGATGAAAAATTTGCAGGAAAGCTAAGAGGTTCACAATGACTGAAAACATCTCTCGTCGAAATTTTCTCAAAACCGCGGGCATCACAGCCGCGGCGCTGGGAATCACCGTGTGCGGCGGCGGGGCGCTGGTTGCCATACCGCCCAAAATCGAAATGCAATCTGCATCCTATGGAGAAAAAACAATGGACAAGAAAATTCTGATCACATACGCATCCAAAGCGGGCTCAACGGCTGAGACGGCCGCCCGCATGGGCGAAATGCTGGCCGGTCAAAATGCACAGGTAGACGTGCTGCCTGCGGAAAAAGTGGGCGACCTGTCGGCTTACCAGGCGGTGGTGCTGGGCAGCGCCATTCGCATGGGGCAGCTGCTGCCCGAGGTGGTGAAGTTTGTGGAAGCCAACCAGGCGGCTTTGCAGCAAAAAGCGTTCAACGTGTTTTTCCTGTGCATGACCCTGGAGAAAGACACCCCCGAAAATCGCCAGACAGTCAGTGCTTACCTGGAGCCGGTGCGCGCGCTGGTGAAACCCGCCAGCGAGGGCATGTTTGCCGGTGTGATGGAACCGAAGAAGTTGAGCCTGCTGGAACGCATGATGATGAAAGCCATGAAGACCCCCGTAGGCGATTTCCGCAACTGGGAGCAGATCAACGCCTGGGCACAATCGGCGGCGGCGTAGAATCAATGCATGCATAGATGGACACGGATAAGCACAGAAATCTTATGGAACTGCGAAGCTGCCAAGATCGCCAGGAATACCGATTAAGAGTACCTTTGCGTCGCGTTTTTTGTTTGCATTCACCTGTGTGGATGCGTGGTTTCTTCTGAACCTACTTTTTCCTCACAAAACGCCCGTCCGAGCGCTGACTGCGCACCTGCCCCTGTGAGCCTTCCACCCATCCGGTGCGCACGTTTTGCGCCGCTTCAAATTCGGGCACATAGGGCTTGATGTCCAGCAGCGGCGTGCCGTCCAGCATGTCCACACGGTTGATGGTAACCCGGCAGCCTTCCACGCGCACCAGTTCCACCAGCGACAGCCCAATCGGGTTGGGACGCGCCGGCGCGCGCGTGGCGAACACGCCGTGCGGCTGTTTGTCCAAAAAAGGGGTCACAATCAGCCTGGCGGGCGGCGCCTGGTGAAGGTGGTACAGCAAGTAGAGGTGTGAGAAACCCTCCAGGTCTTGCAGGGCGTCCTGGTACTGTGCATCCAGTTCAATCCAGCCGCCGGCGGCCTCTGCCCCGGCGGGTTGAATGGGCATGCCCTCCAGGCTCTTGAACGGTGTGTGAATGATTCCAATGGGCTGGTAGGTGATGGACATGTGGTGGATTTCCTTCGAAGGAAATATACCTCATTTTGGTTCGGGTACACTGGTGCGGTCTGCAAAACGACCTCACTCTGCCCTCCACCACAGGTGTGCTTCGCAATCCTACAAGGAGAAGGAATCTCCTCTCCCTTTGGAAGAGGTTGGGTGAGGGCATGGTTTTTGTTCTATATCAAGCCGCCAATGGATGAATTGTACTGAACCAATCGATTCCAGTCGATTTCCCCATTCTCTTTGCAAAACGCATTAAAAAATTCGCTGGTGAAGCGGTTGATCATGCTGGAATACAAACGATCATATTCGTCATTCTTCGCTTTGGCGTTATAGCCAAGCGGCTCGATGATCTCAAGGTACAGGTTTTCATTCCCTGATATGAATTCCCAAAATCTTTGACCGCAATATTTTTGATAGACCCCTTTATCGGGTTTGTTATCCCTGCCGTAACAGCAGCCGTTGACTGCAACTACGTTTAAGTGTGAACTGCTGGTGCGCAATGATTTCGCAGCCGAGAGAAAGTCCTGCTTCAATTTGTCAAGCTGCGAACGATTTGCCCAGTTGGGCCCCGATTTGATGCTGACGATATAGCGGATGTTGTCTTTATCGAACTCCAGGTCAATGCCCGGAATGCCCGATTTCCACCCGCCGTACACAGCGCGATTGATAAATATGGCTAATCCCTCCAGCCATTCACCAAAAATGGTTTCTTCATTGGACGAAATATGCGCATCAACAATGCCCCGCACAATCTCCCCGGCTGTCAGCATATTCTTGACTTTGAATAAGCAAGGGTTCTTGCCTTTCAACACATCCAGCAGCTTTAACCTGTCAAAATCTTCCATACTTTTCGTGTGGAATTCTCCAATATGTTCATTGACATATTTTCTGACATCTTCCAGATTGATTTCATTCATGCTGTTCACCCCTTCTTGGTTTGCATTTCATCCTGGATGCTGTTGATGGTTAACTCGCAATACCCCTGATTGATATCAATTCCCAGATAATTACGCTACCTGGAAAGATCATACCATGATCTTAAATTCCATAGTAGTCTTTTAGAAAATTTGAATTCTCGACCTCACGGACAAGAACCATGTACACCAGCCGGGGTGAACCAAAAATTCAAATCGTGTTTTTGTAGTCGCGGTTTTTAACTGCAAAACTACCTGACAAGGAAGTCATTAGTACGGACTTTACAAGTTTGTAGCCTAGTTTTAATAGATGGAATATTTGTTCTTGTTTTTTTTGTAAAACTGATATAATTTATAGAAACTACATACACATAGGCAATTACTAATGATAAACGAACAAGAATTTCTTACTATACAAGAAGCTAGTGAATGTGCAACTGAACTTTTAGGCAGACACGTATCCACATCAAATATCTCATATCTGATTCAATACGGACGCATAAAAAAATACGGTGAAAATAGCTCTTCGCGAATCGCAAGATCAGATCTTATCAAGTATTACAAATCCCATATCGGTAAAAGAGAGCTGGAGTGGAAAAGAGAACTCGGCGATGATTTAAATTGGGCTTTATCGTTTGATAATCTTACAGAAAAAGCCCGTACGAAACATGTTCACCGACTTCATCCATACAAAGGAAAATTTATTCCTCAACTAGTGGAATATTTTTTAGATAATCATACCGATGATTTTAAAAAAAGTGTTTATTTTAAGCCAGGTGATATTGTCCTTGATCCATTTTGCGGAAGTGGAACAACATTAGTTCAAGCAAATGAGCTTGGAATTCATGCTCTAGGCGTTGATATTTCAGCATTTAATGCAATGATAAGTAATGTAAAAATTGGTAGACATAACCTATTCAAACTACAAGAAGAAATTTTAAAAATCACTGTTGCATTAAAAGAGTACATTGCAGGAGAGAAACATATAGAATTTGAAGCTGACTTAACTGAAGCTCTTATCCAGTTTAATAACGCATTCTTTCCATCTCCCGAATTCAGATATCGAGTAAGCCACCATGAAATCAATGAAATGCAGTACGGAATTGAAAAAGAAAAAGAATTCCAAAAAATTTTTAACAAGCTTGTAAATAAATACCAAATCACGATAAAACAAGAACGTGGAGATAAATTTCTTGATCAATGGTACATGACACCTATTCGTGACGAAATAGATTTTGTTTTTAACCTTATCCACGAATTAAAAGATATCGATACTAAAAAGATATTGGCTGTAATCTTAAGCAGAACTATGCGCTCTTGCAGAGCAACAACTCATGCTGATCTAGCAACATTGATTGACCCTGTGTTTTCAACCTATTATTGTAGAAAACATGGAAAAATTTGCAAACCTCTTTTTTCAATCCTAAGTTGGTGGGAAAGATATAGCAAAGACACACTTAAAAGGCTTGCTGATTACAATAAAATCAGAACACCAACTTTTCAGCACTGTTTTACTGGTGATTCAAGAACAATTGATCTCTTTTCAGAATTACAACAGAAAGATAAAACATTTGTTGAACACGTAATAAATAAAAAAATTAAAGGTATTTTTTCCAGTCCACCTTATGTGGGCTTAATTGATTATCATGAGCAACATGCATATGCATATGACCTCTTTGGTTTTGATCGTCGAGACGATCTTGAAATTGGCCCTTTACTCAAAGGACAAGGAAAAGAAGCAAGAGAGTCGTATGTAATTGGTATTTCTGATGTTTTATTAAACTGCAAGAGATTTTTGTCTGATGATTATGACGTATTTCTTGTAGCAAATGACAAGTTTAACCTTTACCCCAATATCGTTGAGCGAGCAGAAATGAAAATAATTAATGAATTCAAACGCCCTGTATTACATCGGACAGAGAAGAATAAAACCCCTTACTCAGAAACAATATTCCACATAAAAGCTAGGTAAATGACTATGGCATTAAGCTATGAAAAGAAACTCGAAGTAAAAAATGTAGTCAAACAAAGTTTACGTAATAAGTTCCAAAATTATCAACCTGAAACAAATGGTATGCCATTCCATTATCGTCTATTGGGAAAAGACAGGATGGCTTTATTTTCATTCATTCAATCTTTAAATACAACTTTTGGTACTTCAATTTATGAACCAGCAGCAATTGAGTTAGCCAAAGGAAGATTCGCTAAAGCATGTTCACATGTCACACCATACAATCAAATCAGTTCAAATGCCCATATTAAAATTCAAGAAATTATGGATCGATTAACCCGCGCTGATCAAGATCCGAATAAATTACAAGAAACAGATGAACTTCGTTTGGTTTGCCGCTCTGGAAATATGAATAATGTAAATTTGACTAAGGTAGATATATGGCTAGAATCATTTGAGGGGGATATTTTTATGATTGACATCAAAACAGTTAAACCAAATATTGGCGGTTTTCAAACCCATAAACGAACATTATTAGAGTGGGTTGCGTCTGAGTTGGCAAAAAGTCCTGAAGCAAAAGTTCATTCGATTATTGCCATTCCGTATAATCCATATGAACCAGAGCCATATAAAAGATGGACAATAAGGGGAATGCTTGATTTAAAACACGAATTATTAGTAGCGGAGGAATTATGGAATTTCATTGGTGGCGAAGGTGCATATCAAGACTTACTCGATTGTTTTGAAGAAGCTGGCATTGAGTTACGTCCTGAAATTGACGCTTACTTCGCAAAATTCGAGAATAATATAAGTCCAAATAAATAATATAATGTGGGCAAAATAAACATGAAATTTTAACAGGGTGCGCCGCTTGGACGCACCCTGTTGATCATTCTCTACTACTCCCCTTCGACCTGCGAGGCGGCGAAGGCTGCGGCGCCGATGATGCCGGCGTTGCCGCCCAGTTCCGCCAGGGCAACCTCCACCTCATCCAGCGGCATGATGAACACGCGCTTCTTGATGGTGCGGCGGATGGGCTCCAGCAGCAGGTCGCCGGCCTGCGCCACGCCGCCGCCAATGACGATTTTGTGCGCATCGGTGGTGACCAGCGTGTTGGAAATGGCTACGCCCAGGGCTTCACCGGCGCGCTCATAAATGTCTCTGGCAATTTCATCACCCATGTTGGCGGCTTTGGCAATCAGCGCGGCGTCGATTTTGTTCAGGTCATAGCCGGCCAGCTCGCCAATTTTGGTGGTGGCGCCCTGCGTCACCACTTTCAGGCCGGCCGCGGCAATCGCCGGGCCCGAGGCGTAAGCCTCCACGCAGCCGTTGCTGCCGCAGCCGCACTTGGGGCCGTTGAAGTCGATGGTCTGGTGCCCCAGTTCACCGGCGGTGCCGTCAACGCCCATGTGCAGCTTGCCGCCCACCACAATGCCGCCGCCAATGCCGGTGCCAATGGCATAGCACGCCATGGAGTCCACCCCGCGCCCGCCGCCAAACTTCCACTCGCCGTAGGTGATGGAGCGCACGTCGTTGAGCAGGAAAGTGGGCAGCCCCACCTTGCCGGCGATGGTGTCGCGCAGCGGAACCTTTTTCCAGTGGCCGCTCAGGTTGGGCAAAAACAGGGTCAGGCCGTTTTTCAGGTCAAGCAGGCCCGGCACGCCAATGCCAATGCCGCCGAATTCTGACTTGGGAAGGCCGCTGTCGGTAATGACCTGTTCCATGAGGGCAGCCATGCGTTCCATCACCGCGTCGTGCCCTTCGCGCGCCAGCGCGGGCGTCGAGCGATCTGCCAGAATTTTTCCATTGGTGGGGTCCACCACCCCGGCGCGCAGGTTGGTGCCGCCCAGGTCACAGCCGATATATTTTTTCATGTGTTATTCCTCGCGTAAGAATGAAGATAATTTCAAATCATTTCTATTGTATAACAAGGCAAATTTTTTTGCAGGACAGAATGAATTTCCGTATTTATTTCAACCGAATACCGTTTATTGACCTTCAACAACTTACCAGCAGTCATTTTTGTCATTTCGAACCCCCGTCCCACCCAAAAACATTTTGCCGGAGCTGCAAAGGGGGTGAGAAATCTTTGTTTAATGATTCAGGTACGGCAATTTTTCAGGGTTCAGATTTCTCCTCGCGCGCATTGACACTTTTTAAGTGAATTCTCTGCGCTCGTCGAAATGACAAAACTGGCAATTGTTTTTTATAAGACGAAGTCTTTGATAACAAAAGCAAGGGGCGGACGATGTCCGCCCCTACAAAACACGCTCAACAATCTTTAATGAATATACGGACGCAGCACGTCGCGCGAGATGAGGAAGCCGCGCTGCACCAGTTCGACGGTCTTTTCAAAGTCGCGGTCTTCGTGCTCGATGCTGATCACATAATCGTAACCGGCGCGGTACAGCGAGCGCATGAACAGGCCCCAGTTCATATCACCCAGGCCGGGCAGGCGCGGAACCTGCCAGCCCATGCCCTGCGAGAAGATGCCGTGCTGGTACAGGCCTTCGCGGTCAATCATCAAATCTTTGGCGTGCACGTGGAAGATGCGGCTGGCAAACTCGCGCACCACGCGCTCATAATCGATCATTTGCAGCACCAGGTGCGACGGGTCGAGGTTGAGGCCGAAGTTGCTGTCGGGGATGATCTCGAACATCTTGTTCCAGATGAAGGGTGAGCGCGCCAGGTTATTGCCGCCGGGCCATTCGTCGTTGGAGAAGATCATGGGGCAGTTCTCGATGGCCACTTTGACGTTGTGTTCAGCCGCAAATTTGATGATGGGCGGCCACACTTTGGCAAATTCATCCAGGTTGGCTTCCACAGTCTTGTCTTTGTCGCGGCCGATGAAGGTGCCCACCACCGGCACATTCAACTTGCCCGCCGCCGCAATCACCTTTTTCAGGTGCTCAATCACCATCTTGCGGTGATCAGCGTCGGGGTGCAGCGGGTTGGGATAATAACCCAGCGAAGAGATGGGCAGGTTGTATTTCTTCAGCATTTCAAGGATGGCTTTGGCTTTGGCATCGTCCAGGGTGTCCACGTCAATGTGGGTCACGCCGGCATAGCGCCGCTCGGCTTTGCCCAGCGGCCAGCAAGCCAGTTCCAGCATTTCAAAACCGTTTCCAGCCGCCCACTGCGCCACTTCTTCCAGCGAGAGGGTGGGGAAGGCTGCACTCATCAAACCTAATTTCATTTTATCCTCCTGGTAAATGTTGGGTTATCCACCAATTATCCGACCTTGACCCAGCCGCCTTCGCGGCCGCTTTTGCCAATGGCTTCCACCATCTGCAGCGCGCGCAGACCATCGGCAAAGGTGGGGAAATCAGTCGGTTTGCTGTAGTCACCCGCCTGGATGTAGCGGTAAATGGCCGTGTGCAATTGTTTGAAGGTGTCGGGGAAGCCTTCGTTGTGCCCGCCGGGGAAGGAGATGCGCTGGCGCACATCGGGGTTGACCAGCGAGGGGTCTTTGAGCATGACTTTGTTGGGGCCAAAGCGCTCGCCGATCCACAGCTCGTTGGGGCGTTCCGAATCCCACGACAGCGACGACTTGGAGCCGCTGATCTCGTAGAACAGGCGGTTCTTGCGCCCTGCGCTGACCTGCGAGACGGTCAGCACGCCGCGTACGCCGTTTTCAAAGTGCAGCAGCACCGAGGCATAGTCTTCGGTGCGGATGGGCATTTCATCGTATTCGGCAGCGGTCTGAATCTTGCCGGTGAAGGTTTCCATTTCCTTCTTGGGTTTCTTGCGAATGGGCAGGAATGTGCTGAAATCGGCGCACACTTCCACAATTTTGAGGTCGGCAATGAAGGTGAGCAAATCCAGCCAGTGTGAGCCGATGTCGGCTACGGCGCGCATATCGCCGCCCAGTTCGGGCTCCAGCCGCCAGTTCCAGTCGGTGTCCAGCAGCAGCCAGTCCTGCAAATAGGAGCCCTGGATGATGTAGACGCTGCCGATTTCGCCGTTCTTGATCATGGCGTGCGCCTGCTGCGCCAGCGGGTAGAAGCGGATGTTGTGATTGACCGCGTTGACCAGCTTCTTTTCGGCAGCCAGTTTCACCAGTTCTTCTGCCTCGCTCGATTTCATGGTGAGCGGTTTTTCGCACACCACGTGCTTACCGGCCAGCAGGGCTGCTTTCACCTGCGGGTAATGCAAATAATTGGGGGTGGTGATGTGCACCGCCTGGATTTCCGGATCGGCAATCATGGCTTCAAACGATGCAAAAGCCTTGGGGATGCCCAGTTCTGCTGCTTTTTGGGCGCACAGTTCGGGGGTGGCTTCCGCCAGTCCCACCACATCCACGCCCGCGCGGCGCAGCGCCTCAACATGCGCTGTGCCGATAAAACCAGTTCCTGCTACGCCTGCTTTAACCCGATCTGCCATCGTTCCCTCCAAATCATGACTGTTGGTGTTGGTTTGCAAGGGCAGGCGCGAAGCCTGCCCCTGCCATATAAATTTTAATACAAACCTTATTTACCGCCAAAGCGTTCGTCCCAGCCCAGCATGATTTTTTCGGTGGAGCGGGCGCCAAAGCGGGTGACGCCGATGGCATGCACCGCAATGGCATCATCCAGAGAGCGCACGCCCTGGGCGGCTTTCACCTGCACCTTGGGGCTCACGCTGGCGCGCATCAATTCCAACTGGTGCATGGTGTAGCCTTCGGGGGCAAAACCGGTGCTGGTCTTGACGAAGGTGACGCCGGCTTCTTCAGCCAACTGGCAGGCTTTCACCAGCAGGTCGTCGCGCTCTTTGAGGAAATAGACCTCGAAAATCACTTTAACCGGCGCGCCCTGCGAAGCTTTAACCACCGCGGCAATGTCATCGCGCACAAAGTCATAGTCGCCGCTCAAAAATGCGCCCAGGTTCATCACCATGTCAATTTCCTGCGCGCCGTCGTCGATGCTGCGTTTGGTTTCGAAAACCTTGTCGGCGGTGGCAGCATAGCCGTTGGGGAAGTCGATCACCGGGTTCACTTTGACATCGCTGCCCTTCAGAATGTCGGCAGCCAGTTTCACATAACATGATTTGACAGTGGCGGAAGCCACATCGTATTTCATGGCAAGTTCGCAGCCGGCAATGGTGTCCTGCCGGGTCACATCCTGGCGCAGCAGGGAATGATCAATCATTTTGGCAAGTTCGTGACGCGTCATAGGGGGGGTAGTCATTTTTTTCACCTCTTAAAAATATGGTTTGAATATCCGATATTAACCTTTCGCGGTAATTCACCGGCGAAAGGGTCATTCCAATTGAAGCGGGTAGTGCCCAAATTCGCGCCCGGCGCGGAACAGCGCCGCCACATTGGCCGCCGGCACATCGGGCTGCAGGTGGTTGGCAGGCGCCAGCACATAGCCGCCGCCCTGCCCCAGCAGGCGAATGCGCTCTTTCACCTCGGCTTCCACGCGGGCTGCATCGCCCTGCATGGCTTCCTTGATATCAATGGCGCCCCAGAAGCACAACCGCTCGCCGTGTTTTTGCTTGACGGCAGCCATGTCAACACCCGGCATGGGCTCCAGGCAGTGGAAAATGTCCACACCCAGGTCGGCCAGGCGGCCGAGCAGCGGTTCCATGTTGCCGTCCGAGTGGTAGAGCACCTTGACGTGCGGCGCGCCCTGCTTGATGACGCCGATGATGCGCCGGAAGGCCGGGGCAAAAAAGCGGTCAAACATTTTGGGAGAGATGATCAGGCGCTGGGCGGCATAGTCATCGCCGGGCAATTCCAAAATGTCGAGGTATTCCCCGGCAGTCTCCACATAAATTTCCGCCAGGCGGCACAGCACATCAGTGATTTTGCCCACCAGGCGCTCCACAAAGTCGGGGTTCATAGCCAGGTCCATCAGCAACTGGTCCACCCGGCGCAGGCCGCTGGCGCGCTCGAAAGGGCCAAACGAGTCGAAAGCCCGTCCCACCACGGCATAATCGGTGTGTTCTTTCAGATGGCGGGCGCGTTCGCGCAGTTCGTCGCGGCGCACCAACTGATCGGGCTGCGGCCAGGGAAAAGTTTCCAGGTCATCCAGCGTGGCGTTCTCCAGCGGGTAGGTAACCGCCTGGGTATAGATGCCGGCGCGCTTGTAACGGATGCCCCAGGCGTCGTCGCCGCCGTCGGGCGTGGGACCTGCCAGGTCGGTGAAGCCCAGCCACACATGGCGCACATCGATGTCCAGCGCTTCCATCACGCGGTCGTCATAGTAGTTGGAAGTGTGCCCCATGTTGCGGCGGAAAGGCGCCACCGGCTCGCCCAGGTTGAAGTATTTGAGCAGGTCAAAATACACCGGGTCGGTGAGGGTGTGCGCGCCGCCGCCCACCACCAGGGGCACGAAATCGGGCTCCTGGTGATTCACCGCCGCCAAAACTCGTTCGCGGTGATTCATAAGGAACTATTCCTCGATCACTTTCTGGACGATCTCGCCGGTCTTTTTGTCTTTGAGAATCAGCTTGGTCTGGTTGCCGTGCATCTTCTCGCGCTTCACCAGGTTGTACTGTTCATCATAGGAGATGACGGCTTTGTGTTCTTCCACGCCCTCTTTACCGCGCCAGATGTCCAGCTTCACCGGTTCCCACTGGCGCGATTCCATCGAGCGGTAGGCGGCATCCATCACCGCGTTAACCACATAACCGTCGTAGAAATCTTCGCGCGGTTTTTCGCCTTTTTCCATGGCAGCGAACATATCGTTGAACATGTCCACATAACCCAGTGAAGCCACCTCGTCGCCCACCGGGAACAGCCAGCCGGTGTCGCTTTCGGCTTTTTCAGCCACATAGCCGCTGCCGCCGCCCGCGCTGAACATTTCCATGCCGGTACGCAGCCAGTGATTGAGCCAGATGGTGCCTTCGGTGCCGGCCACCTCGTCGCGCAGGTCCATGCCGCCGCGGAAGGTCCAGTTGCTTTCAAACTGTCCGATGGCATTGTTCTCATAGCGCACCAGCCCAATGGCGGTGTCTTCGGCTTCAATGGGATGCACGTGCGTGGCGCCCCAGCACATCACTTCCACCGGTTTGATGTCTTTGCCGATGAAGCTGCGCGCCACCTCGATGCAGTGACAGCCCATGTCGATCACCGCGCCGCCGCCGGAAAGCTTCTTGTTCCAAAACCAGTCGGAATGCGGGCCGGCATGCGCCTCGCGCGAGCGCGCCCACAGCACCTTGCCAATGGCGCCCTTCTGCACCGATTCCAGCGCCTTGAGTGTTTTGGGGGTGTACACCAGGTCTTCCAAATAGCCGTGGAACACGCCGGCTTTTTCCACCGCTTCCAAAATCTCTTTGGCTTCAGCCGCGCTGGTGGCCAGCGGCTTGGTGCACAGCACCGCCTTGCCGGCTTTGACAGCAGTCAAAATGGCATCTTTGTGCAAATAATTGGGCAGTCCCACCACCACCACATCGGTGTCAGGGTCATTGATAGCCTGCGCCATGTCGTCGGTCCATTTGGGAATGCTCCACTGTTTGGCAAATTTTTCAGCGCTGGCCGCTGTGCGTGAGTACACCACGCCCACCTGGTCGCGGCTGCGGTTGCCCTGCAGCGTCATGGTATAAAACATGCCAATCAAGCCGGTTCCCAACATTGTAATTTTGTGCATGGTCGATCTCCTGTAAAGAATTGGTCTTCGGTTGAGCTAAGGGTGAGTGAAAAAATTCACCTCCTGCTTGCTGATAAAAAGCCACTTTAAACAGGCAAATTCCCCCGGTTTAGATGCCTGGTTAAGTGTACAGAAATATACCCTGACTGGATTATTTGTCCGCACATTAAAAGATTATAGCAAAGGGTAAATGGGGTGTCAATAGTGCGTATCACGATCAATTGCACTATTTTTAGCTTCAAATGGGCCAATTTTTGGTTGTTTTATTGACAAAGATCAGAGGATTTATTACAATTGTTAATTAATGTTCGGACATTTCTAACTTTTAACCATGCTGTATTTGAGCCGCCCATGATGAAGATCAAAGACCTGCCCATCACCCCCGTTGATTCGCTCAGCCCGATCCCGCTGTATTACCAGATCGAAGCCGACCTGAAACAGTTGATCCGCTCGGAGAAGCTGCCCGCCGGGGCGCTGCTGCCGCCGGAGTTGGACCTGTGCCGCGCCTATGGCGTGGGACGCCACACCATGCGCGTGGCCATCGGGCGGCTGGTGACCGAAAACCTGGTGGAGCGGTTTGCCGGCCGCGGCACCTTCGTCAAGCAGCCCGCCGACCGGCGCAAATTCCTGCTCGACCGCAGCTTCACCCGCCAGATGGCCGAAATGGGCCTGAAAGCCTCCTCCAAAGTGCTGGATTGCTCGCCCGGCGAGGTGGACGAATCAGCCCCCGCCCCGTTGCAAAAATACATGGGTGCGGCCTGTCTCAACCTGATTCGCCTGCGGTTGGGCGACGGGCATCCCATCGGCCTGCAATTCGCCACCATCCTCACCGAGCGCTGCCCCAACCTGGAAGAAAACGACTTCGCCGCCCGCTCGATGCACGAAATTTTAATGAGCCAATACCAGTTATACATCCGTGAAATTGCCAGCACGGTCAGCGCGGTGGTGGCCGACGACTTCCAGGCGCGCCTGCTGCAAACCGCCAAAGGAGCCCCCCTGCTGCTGGTGAACACCACCTCGGTGCTCGAAAACGGCGAAATCATCGAGTGCACCATCAGCTATTACCGCGCCGACCGCTACGAGTTCAGCTCCACCGACCGCTATTACGAATAGCTTTCCCCTTAGCGCCCCACCAGGTAGCCGCCCAGCAGCAGCGCCGCCACACCCAGCAGCCGCGTGGCGTTGACCGGCTGCACCGGCACGCCCAGCCAGCCAAAATGGTCGATCAGCACCCCGGTCAGCAATTGCCCGGTGATGATCAATGTGATCATCATGGTGCTTCCCAGGCGCGGCAGGGTGACGTTGATGGTCTGATATAAAATCAGCCCGAACACCCCGGCGCACAGCATATACCAGGGCAGCGTGTGCCACTCGCGGATATTCTCACCGCCGCGCAGCCACAGCAGCACGCCCGAAAGCACCATGCCGCTGAAATGAATGAGGAAACTGCTCGCCAGGCTGCCCACGCGCTGCCCCATGGCCCCCGCAATGGGCGACTGCGTCCCCACCGCCGCCCCGCCGATCAAGCCCACGATAATTACCCACGCATATTCTGCCATGTGATTCTCCCTAATGGTTTTTGACTGTGGAAAGATTAAACCACAGATTTACCTCACCCAGCCCCCGCCAGACAAAACCGGCCAAACCCTCCATGTTAACACCAGGGGGTTAAAATGAATATAGAGGCAAAATAATTCTGCCATTCCATTTAAATACCCTGGAGTGCCAATGCCTGATCAAATTATCATCCGCAATGCGCGGCTGCACAACCTGAAAAACCTCAACCTGTCGATCCCCAAAAACCAGTTCGTGGTGCTGACCGGCATCTCCGGCTCGGGCAAATCGACGCTGGGGTTTGATATCCTGTTCAAAGAGGGACAGCGCCAGTACCTTGAATCACTGGGCATGGTGGCCACCGGGCTGTCCAAACCGCCGGTCGATTCCATCAGCGGGCTGTCGCCCACCATCAGCATTGATCAGCGTCTCACCAACCACAGCCCGCGTTCCACGGTGGGCACCGCCACCGATGTGTACACCTACCTGCGCGTGCTGTTTGCACGCCTGGGTCACCGTCCCTGCCCGGCTTGCGGCAAAGATGTGCCGCCCAATTTTGACCCGGCCGACCTGGTGGTGTGGCGGGAAGAAACCGGCGTGGATGAGGATAGCTCCGAGCCCGGCGCGGCCTTCCCCTGCCCGCACTGCGGCGCGCCCGTGCCGCAGATGATCATGGCGAACTTCTCGTTCAACAAGCCCGACGGCGCCTGCCCCACCTGCACCGGGCTGGGCATGATGCATCAAGCCAATCTAAAGCGCCTGGTCGATGAGCAAAAGAGCATTTTGGATGGCGCTGTCGCCACCTGGGATATCCATTACCTGAACTATTTCACACCCGCCCTTCTGGCAGCTGCCAATTATTACGGAATCAAACTGGATCTGGCGCTGCCGATCAAAGACTATTTGCCGGCGCAGCGCGATCTGCTGCTCTACGGCGTGGACAGCCCGCTCTTTCGCCGTCATTTTCCGGAAATTAAACCGCCCGCCACGGTGCGCGAGGGACATTTTGAGGGCGTTGCCACCAATTTGCTGCGCCGTTTTTCTGAAAGCGCTCAAAATAATGACTATCGTGAAAAGATGGGTGAGTTTTTGGTCATACAAACCTGCCCCGACTGCGCCGGCACGCGCCTGCGCCCCGAAAGCCGGCTGGTGACGGTGAACGAGCGCACCATTTATGAGGTTTCCTGCCTGCCGCTGGGGCTGCTGGTGGCGGTGACGGGCGTGTCGGGCTCCGGCAAATCTTCGCTGATCTTTGACATTCTCGACCGCGCTCTGCGCCAGCGGTTGTACGGCTCCGGCGAGGAGCTTGGCGAACATAATGCCATAGACGGTTGCGAGTGGATTAATAAGGTCATCACCATCGACCAGGCGCACATCGGGCGCATTCCGCGTTCCAACGCCGCCACCTATTCGGATATTTTCACCCCCATCCGTGAAGCTTTTGCCGCTACACCCGAGGCGCGCCGGCTGGGGCTGCCCGCCCGCCATTTTTCATTCAACGTGCCGGGCGGGCGCTGTGAGCGCTGCGAAGGCGCCGGGGTGTTGATCGTGCAGATGCACTTTCTGCCCGATGTGGAAGTGCGCTGCCCGGCATGTCATGGACGGCGCTTCACCCCCCAGACGCTGGCTGTGCAGTACCGCGAGCACGACATCTCGCAGGTGCTGGACATGACTGTGGAGGAAGCCCTGGAACTGTTCGGAGAAATTCCGGCAGCACGCTCGCGCTTGCAGGTGATGGCCGATGTGGGGCCGGGTTATTTGCAGCTTGGGCAGCCTGCCACCACGCTGTCGGGTGGCGAGGCGCAGCGCATTAAACTGGCAAAGGAGCTTGGGCGGCGCGGGCGTGGAAGCACACTCTATCTGCTCGACGAGCCCACCGTGGGGCTGCACCCGGCGGATGTGGCCCGGCTGCTGGGTGTGCTGCAGCGCCTGGTGGAGGCGGGCAACAGCGTGGCAGTGATCGAGCACAACCTAGATGTGATCAAAGCCGCCGACTGGGTGATTGACCTGGGGCCAGAAGGCGGCGCGGCGGGCGGGCGGCTGGTGGCCGAAGGTTCACCCGAGCAGGTGGTGCAAGTGGCAGGTTCGTACACGGGGTGGTTTTTGCGGGAATTGCTGGAAGGGACTGTAACCACAGATCAACACGGATAACCCTCACCCCAACCCTCTCCCAAAAGGAGAGGGGTAAATTGTTCCTCTCCCTGTGGGAGAGGCTAGGTGAGGGCTTCTGCTATTTATCCCAAAAACGCTGCTTCGGGCAGGCCGCGCGCGCCGGTGACCACACGAAACAGGCTGCCGTCAGCCGGGCGGCTGCCTATCTGCTCGGGCGCCACCCACATGGCGCCGGAGGTCACATACATCTCGTCGAGGTTGGCGCCGCCAAAGATGACGCTGGTGGGATGCTCGGCGGGCAGCTGCACTTCTTCCATCAATTTGCCCTGCGGGTCAAAACGCGCCAGGCGCCAGCCGTGGTTGACTGCGCTCCAAACGCAGCCCTCGCTGTCCACGGTCAGGCCGTCGGGTTTGCCCTGGTCTTCGGGCAGGTGGGCGAACACGCGCTTGTTGGCAATGGCGCCGCTGGCGGGGTCAAAGTCGTAGGCATAGATTTCCCACAGTCGTGTGTCAGCGAAATACATCGTGCGCCCGTCGGGGCTCCAGGCCGGGCCGTTGGACACCATGATGTTGTGTTCCATCTCGTGCACGCTCAAGTCGGTGTCCAGGCGGTAGAGGGTGCTGGTTTTCTCGGCTGCGTTGGTCATGGTGCCCGCCCAGAAGCGTCCCTGGCGGTCCACCTTGCCGTCGTTCATGCGCGCGCCGGCTTTGTCCTCTTCCACGGCTGAAAGCGGCTGCAAACTGCCGTCCTGCGGGTTAAAAAAGGCAAAGTGTTTTTCGGTGGTGATGATCAGCCCGCCTTTGGCGCGCAACCCAATGGAAGAGATGGGCGTATCCATCTGCCAGGTGTCCACTTTGCCGCTGGCGGTTTGATAGCGAAAAATCTTTTTTTCGGTAATATCCACCCAGTAAACCGCCTGCTCGGCGGGGCTCCACATGGGGGCTTCGCCCAGTTGATTTTGGATCTTCACAACCTGTTCAATCTGTGCCATTTTTACTCCTATCTATATTGTCTTGTCGAATGGTCATTAAAAGTTTGCCAGGGCTGCCTCGGCGCGCGCGCGCCAGGTGTAGCGTTGGGCGTCACGGCACGCCTGTTCAGACAGGCGCTTGCGCAGAGATGGATCATTGATCAAACTTGCCAGGGCCTGCTGCCAGGCGGGCAGGTCGTCGGGCGGGCAAAACAGGGCGTTGCCTTCATTTAGCACTTCATGGATCACCGGCAAATCGCTGGTGAGGATGGCGCGCCCGGCAGCCAGGTAGTCGAACATCTTCATGGGGCTGCAAAAAGCAGCCGAGTCGCCGCCGCTGCTGCCGGCAATTGAGGCGCCGTAGGGCATCAGCAGCACATCGCAGGCGCCCTGGTAGAGCGGCAGCTTTTGCTGCGATTGAAAGCCGGTGAGGGTGATGTTGCCAACCCCGGCGGCAGACAGGCGCGCCTGCCATTCGGCCTGGTCGGCGGGGCGGCCGCCCACCCACAAGAAGTTGACCTGCGGGAAGGCGCGCGCCAGCTCGAACAGTAAATCAATGCCGCGCCCGGCGTAGAAGTGACCGGTGTAGCCCACGGTCAACCCGTCGGGCAGGCCAAGCTGCTGGCGCAGCGCCGAGGCGGGGGGCAAGTCGGCGTACTGCGCCCAGTCCATGCCGTTGGGGGCAATTTGCACTTCGCCGGGGCGCAGCAGGCCGGGAAAATCCTGCTCGAGCATGTGCTGCAGGGCGTGGGTGATAACCAGCAAACGCTTTTTGCCAGCATGGCGCAGAAAAGCGCGCATCAACAGCGGCCCCAGCCTGCCGGTGACCGGCGCGTGCAGCTCCAGGATGGCGGGCATGCCCAGCCACAGCGCGGGCAGGGCAGCCTGCGGCGTCCAGGTGTAGAGCACGTCGGCGCCCCAGGCGCGCGCCTGGAACACGCTGCGCAGAGAGTAATCGTAGCGCCGCAAGCGGGATGGAGAGGACATCCAGCTCATCTCGAAGGGCGTCTCCAGGCCGTAGTGCTGCGCCAGCCCGTCCCAGGCGGTGGGTTCGCCTTCCGGCGCCCACAGGCGCACGCTGTGCCCGTTTTGCTGCAGGGCGTGGCAGGCCTTCATCACCTGGATGCTGTTAGCAGTGACGCTGGGAATGTGCGAGATGCAAACGCAGGCAATTTTCACGGGTTTTGTGTGCCTTTCAGCAGCGCATCGAGCACTTGCAGGGCGGTCAGGTTGCGCAGGGGCCAGGCTTTTTTCATTACAGAGGGGTCATCAAATTGATTGGGCGCCCAGGTGAGGTGCGAACCGTCTTCCTGCAAGCCCTGGTCGGGCAGGTCTTGCACGGCTCGCCAGAAATTCCACAGCGGGATGTCATACTCCTGCGCCAGGCTGGCAATGGTGGCATTAATGGAATGGTCGCCTTCCATGTTGTCGGCTTTGGTTGCCAGGATAGGCACCACACCCTGCTCGATGGAATAGTCGATCACACGGCGCATGTTCTTTTCGAAGGTTTCAGGGCGCACGCCGTCGTTGGTGCCCAGGGTGATGAAAACAAAGGCGGGGCGGTGCTGGCGGTATTCGCACGCCAGAGGGGTTTCGTTGCGTTCGCACTGTTCCACATCGGCCCACATGGGGCTCATCACCGAGGCGGCTGTGAAGCCCTGTTTGGCGGCCTGGCTGAGGCGTTTGTGCGAGCCGGCGAAATAATCAATGACGGTTTGCAAATCGGTGTATTCGCCCAGGGTGTAATAGTCGGGGCTTTTCTGGTCAAAGTCCCACAAAAACCAGGTGGTGCGGCTTTCGCAGTCACCCACTTTGGAGAAAGCCTGCGGATTGTTGCCTCTGGCAATGCCGGCGTTGTAGATCTGCCGGGCGCGCGCGCTAAGGGTGGGTACCACGGGCAGGTCTTCCCAGGATACCTCGGCAGCGGCGGGTGTGACGGCGGCTTCAGCGGCGGCTTCAGCGCCGGTTTCTGCGGCGATCAGAGTGGCCATGACGGCGGTTTTCTGGGGGGCGTCGATGGTTGTAACGACATCAGCCGTTTTCTCAGCGACTGAAGTCGCTACTACAGTAGGTTGGTTAATTGCAGCTTCAGCCGTGGCGTTGGCCATCAGGGTCGCCACCACGGGTACAGTTTGATCTTCCGGTCCAGCTTTAGCCGTTTCCTGTGCACAGGCGGTCAATATCCATCCCAGCATTGCCAGGATAAGGATCGTATAAGGCGTATGTTTTCCAAAGGGCATGATTAAGGTTCTTCCAGTCATTAAGATGCTGGAATTATACGCCATGCAGCATGGGTTTTGTCACACTCAGGTTGGAAAAAATGCGGCATTGTCTGAACTTGTGAAAAAAATTATGGAAATTGATGACAAATATCGAGGAAAACTTTGTTAAAGTTGAAAGGGGTTCGCCGCATTTTTCACCTCTTCGGGGGAATGTTGGCAAGATTTTAATAACGTTAATTTTGGCACGGAAACGAATAATTTTTGCATTTTAAAATTGGGAGGGCGTGTGATGAAACTTGCCTGTCTGTTTTACGGTCATCAATGGCGCCGCGGCAAATGTAAAAGGTGTCACGCCGTTCATCGAAAGCATGATTGGAAGGATGGTGAATGTAAGATATGTCACCTGGAACATGCGGATCATGAGTGGGAAGCGGTGGCGAATAAGTGTCAAAAACGCTGCCGTGTCTGCGGACTGATGGCGTCGATGGAACATAGTTGGAATGGCTGTAAGTGCACGGTGTGCGGCCAGACGCGCGATGAGGGACATCAATGGGTTAGAAGTGAAGGGATTTGTTTTCAGCATTGTGCGGTATGCGGCAAAAGGCAGGCAATACCTCACCGTTATCAACCTGTTACCGGGATATGCCGGGAAAAATGCGCTGTTTGTGGAGATGAGCGCCGCATGGAGCATGTTTTCGAAAATGAAATTTGCACAAGATGCGGTCTGACAGAAAACGAAGCTTATCTGCAGCTTGCACTGGAAGAAAGGGGACAAAATGAGTCTTTAAATTATGTAAAGAAAATCACTGCCCCAGAATTGATTAACGTAACTTTTGTGCAATCAGCGGACAAAGTGCTTTTACCGTCAAAAAAGAGCATTTTGAGCAAACGGCAAAGTTAACTGAACCGCCCATTGCTTTTGAATAGAAAGGGACCGGCCAGCAAAC